>ENA-ORNQ01000440-ORNQ01000440.1-human-gut-metagenome-genome-assembly--contig:-NODE-440-length-42363-cov-5.235866_pt1 | contig 42363 bp, 40 predicted proteins | sample MGYA00242116_ERZ509024 | MGnify/ENA primary metagenome ERZ509024 (study PRJEB26280, sample SAMEA2338697) | human gut metagenome | biome: human gut; feature: human-associated habitat; material: faeces...
CGAGCACCGCGAGAGGACCGCCTGCGCCGCCGAGCGTGTTTGCCGCGCCGCCGACTGCGACGAGCGAGAACAGTACGAGCGGGGGCGCCTGCAGCGCGTAGCCGATGGCGACCGCCATAGCGGGACCGGCTGCGGACTTTGCATACCCGCCGATCTCATCGAGCAGCGGAATGTTAAGCTGTGTGCCGAGCGTGGAAATGATGGTGCCGATGAGCAGGGAAGCAAAAAGCCCCTGTGCCATGGCGCTCATGGCATCGATAAAGTAGCGGTGCAGATACACCTTGACTTTGCTTTCTTTTTTGGAAGAAGTTCCCTCCATTTTTGTTCAATCCTTTCTTTTTACGGAGCGCGAAAGGTTCTCCGGCGCTCCTGGGTTTTACGCAAACGTGCGCTGCGCAGAATACGCGAGAAAGAATCTATATTGACTATGTTGCCGTCTGCCTCTGTCCGTTTTCGGAAGAACGCTGCGCCGCCGGGGGATTCCCGGGCTATTTGGTCACAGCGGCCGCGTAATGGCGGTACATCGGCAGGCGGCCGTTTGGGTTACGCGTTAAAGAATACCACAAAATTCCCCTGTTTGCAAGGCGGCTGCAAAAAGACGGAGTTTTCCATAGTTTCCTTTGCAATCGGCGGCGAAATATGGTATACTATATTACTAATAGATTTACGGTTTAGACCGAAAGGGAATTTATACAGACGCGTGTTAAGTGCGTGGGAAACCGCGCGCGGAGAGGAGTTATAAAAATGGAAAACAAAAAGTATGTCATCGGCGCCGACATCGGCGGCACGACGGTGAAGCTCGGTTTATTTGAGGAAGACGGCACTTTGCTTGAAAAGTGGGAGATTCCGACCGTGATTGAGGGCGACGGCACGGCGGTGCTGCGTGATATTGCGGCGGAAATTCAAAAGTGCAGGGAAAAGCACAACATTCCCGCAGACGGTATTTTGGGCGTGGGCGCGGGCATCCCCGGACCGGTGACGGCGGACGGTGTGGTGCACCGCTGCGTGAACCTCGGCTGGGGCGTATTTGATGTGCGCACGGCGCTGGAAGAGACCGTAGGGCTTCCGGTTGTGGTCGTGAACGACGCGAATGCTGCGGCGATGGGTGAAGCCTGGAAAGGCGGCGGCCGTGGCAGCGAGAACGTGGTATTCATCACGCTCGGCACGGGTGTCGGCGGCGCGGTCATTTCGGATGGACGCATGGTGGCAGGCGCAAACGGCGCGGCGGGTGAGTTCGGTCACATGACGATCAACCCCGCGGAGACGGAGACGTGCGCGTGCGGCCGCCGCGGCTGCGTGCAGCAGTACGTTTCGGCCTCGGGCATTGCGAGACTGGCACGAAAATACCTTGCCGAACATGAGGAAGAAAGCGCTTTGCGGAGTGTCAAGAAACTCACAACGAAAGACGTGTTCGATGCCGCTAAAAACGGAGACAGCGCTGCAAACGCAATCTTAGAGAATGTGTACGATGCGTTCGGCTACGCCATCTCTGCCGTGTGCACGGTGGCGGACCCCGAGGTCGTCGTCATCGGCGGCGGTGTCTCGAAAGCGGGCGAGATGCTCGTAGAAGGTGCGAAGAAAGGCTTCTTGAAATACGTATTTTACCCGAGCACCGACGTTCGGTTCAACTTGGCCGTGCTAGGCAACGACGCCGGCATTTACGGCTGCTGCAAGCTGCTTTTGGACAGCCTTGCGTGATAAGAACGGAAAGGATAGGGAGAAATGGATAATTCCAAAACAGAGCTGTTTGAATCGATGCCGATTCCGAAGGCGGTCGTAACGCTTTCGGTGCCGTCGGTCATCAGCTCGCTTGTGATGGTCATTTACAGCCTTGCCGATACGTTCTTTGTCGGCATGATGAACGACCCGGTGCAGAACGCCGCTGTTACGCTGGCGGCACCGCTTCTGCTGGCGTTTAATGCCGTCAACAACCTGTTCGGCATCGGCAGCTCCAGCATGATGAGCCGCGCACTCGGACGTAAAGACTACGATACCGTGTACCGCAGCTCGGCGTTCGGATTTTACGCGTCTTTGATTTGCAGCCTGCTGTTTTCTTTGCTGTACGGCGTATTGCAGTCGCCAATCTTGGTGATGCTCGGCGCGAATGCCGAAACGATGCAGGCAACGGCGGATTATTTGTTCTGGACTGTGCTGCTCGGCTCCGCGCCGTCCATTTTGAACGTCGTGCTGGCGTACCTTGTGCGCGCGGAGGGCTCTTCGCTGCACGCGAGCATCGGCACCATGTGCGGCTGCCTGCTGAACATTGTGCTGGACCCGATTTTCATTCTGCCGTGGGGTCTGAACCTCGGCGCAGCGGGCGCGGGCTGCGCGACCTGCCTTTCCAACACGGTTGCGTGTCTCTACTTCTTCGTGCTGCTGTTCGTGAAGCGCGGCAAGACGTACGTGTGCATCAAGCCCTCCATGTTCCGCCCATCGAAACAGATTGTCAAGGGCGTGTGCGGCGTGGGCATCCCGGCTTCCATCCAGAACCTTTTGAATGTGACCGGCATGACCATTCTCAACAACTTTACGTCCGCGTATGGCTCTGATCCGGTGGCGGCCATGGGCATCGCGCAGCGCGTCAACATGGTGCCGTTCCAGATTGCAATGGGCTTTTCGCAGGGCATTATGCCGCTGATCAGTTATAACTACGCGAGCGGCAATATCAAGCGCATGAAAAAAACGTTTACATTTACGGCGAAAATTTCGCTTGGCTTTATTCTGGCCGTGATGCTGACGTTCGTGGTTGCGGCGGAGCCGATTATCTCCATGTTCATGAAGAACGAGAGCATCGTTGCGTACGGCGCGGCGTTCCTGCGTGGCTTCTGCTTTGCACTGCCGTTCTTGTGCATCGATTTCCTCGCGCTAGGCGTGTTCCAGTCGTGCGGTATGGGTATGAAATCGTTCATATTCGCTGTTGTGCGCAAGATCGTGCTGGAGATTCCCGCGTTGTTTGTGCTGAATTGGCTGTTCCCGCTGTACGGCCTCGCGTATGCGCAGTTCGTCGCAGAGCTGATCCTCGGTACCATCGCCGTTGTCGTGCTTGTGAGAATGTTCCGCAGGCTCGAAAGAGAACATGCCGCACCGTATGTGAGCGATTCGGAAAGCGTGAAGTAACGCCGTTCTGCCGGGAAGCGTGGCTAAAAGTTTTCGCCAGCCTTTAGAAATAGAATATAAAGCTAAAAAAGGAACGGTTTGTACACCGTTCCTTTTTGCATACACCGAAAATAACGCTTGACTTTTTGCTTTCTATCCATTATTATAAAAATGATAATTATTATTATTTTGATAGGAGGAGCAAAATGAATAACAAAGCGTTTTATAATTTGACATACGGCGTGTTTTTGTTGGCGGCAAAAGCGGAGGAAAAGGCGAACGCCTGCATTGTGAATACCGGCGTGCAGGTTGCGGGGAGCCCTGTGCGCGTGGCGGTTTCCGTGCTGAATACGAATTACACCTGCGCGCTTATTAAGGAAAGCGGGCGGTTTACGTTAAGCGCGTTGGATGACAGCTGCTCGTTTGAGACCATTAAGCACTTCGGTATGCAGAGCGGTCGCGACGTCGATAAGCTGGACAGCCTGCCGATGCCGACAGACGAAAGTGGCGTACCGTATCTGAACTGGAGCACCTGCGCGCGGTTCAGCGGCAAGGTGACGCACAGTGTTGACCTCGGCACGCATACGCTGTTCATTGCAGAGGTGACGGAAGCCGAGGTGTGCAGCGACCGCGCTCCGCTGACATATGCGGATTACCAGAATAAGCTGAAGCCGAAGTCGGAGAAGGTCGAGCGAGAGCAGAAGATCGTCGGCTGGCGGTGCAAAATTTGCGGGTATGTGTATGAGGGCAGCGCACTGCCGGAGGACTACGCATGTCCGTTGTGCGGGCACGGAACGGATGATTTTGAGCCGGTTTATGAAGAGTAAAGGAAAAAGGAACGGTTTGTACGCCGTTCCTTTTTGCATGTCCTATTAAGATTTACAGCGATATTTTACGGGTGTGAAGAGCGAACGGTGTAAAGCCTGGTGCTTCCTTACCGAATGGCTTTTTGCTTATCTGCAATGCGCAGGAAGAGGAAGCCGAGCGCAAAGAACACTGCGAGACATGCCACCGCCACGTTGATGGTACCACCTGCAAGCTTTACGGCCGCGATGACCGCAGAGCCGAGGAAGGACGCGCCTTTTGAGAAAATATCGTAGATACCGAAGTATTCGCCGGAGTTTTCCGCCGGGATGATCTTGGAGTAATACGAGCGCGAGAGCGACTGGATGGAGCCCTGGAAGCAGCCGATGAAGAACGCCAGAATCGCAAAGTGCAGGAGACTGCTGAGCATGAGCGCGTACAGCGCGATGCCGAAATAGCCCGCAATACAAACGAGAATGAGCGTGACGGTGTTGTATTTTTTCGAGAGCTTTGCGAAGACGAGCGAGCCGCCGAACGCAACGACCTGCGTTGCGAGCAGGAAGACGACCTGACCGACCGTGTTGAGGTTCAGGTCTGTGCCGATATTGATGGCGTTATCGATGATGGTGCCCACGCCGTCTATGTACAGGAAGAATGCGATGAGGAAGAACAGCACCTTTTTGTCGTGCGTCGCGATGTTTTTGAGGGTGTGGAAGATTTTCGCGAACGCCTTGCGGATGTCGTGCCCCTCGGTTTCCACATAGTTGCGCTGCTTAAAGCCGCGAATGAGCGGAATGGTGACGAGCAGCCACCACACGGCAGTCACCGTGAAGCCGATGCCTTTAGAGAGCATATCCGGCAGCACGCCGACCATATCGGGCCCAAGCACATAGGCGATGAGCGCGATGAGGAACGGGATGCACGAGCCGATGTATCCCCATGCAAAGCCGTAGGACGAAACCTCGTCCATGCGTTCTTCGCTGGTGATGTCGTTCAGCATGGAATCATAGATGGTCAGCGACGCGCTGTAACAAATCTTCGTGAACACAAAAATGATGAGGAACAGCAACCAACCGGTGATGAAGCCGTTTAAAATGCAGCCGAAAATGCCGAGCGCTGCCGCGGTGGTGAACAGCACCTTTTTCTTATCTTTGTGGTCGGCGAGCACGCCGAAGATCGGCCCTAAAAGCGCCACGACAACGGTGACGACCGCCACGGCGATGGAATAATATGCCGTTGCCTGATGCGAGTTGATCTGCCCCGGCGCAGTGCCGATGGCGAGGCTCTTGAACCAGATAGGGATGAGCGAGCAGGAGAGCATGGTGAACGCGGAGTTGCCCACGTCGTAGAGCACCCATGCGAATTCCTGTTCCGTCAGCCCGCGGAAGACCTTGAGCCGGTTGAGTGCGTGAAAAATTGATTTCATGTGAAGACCTTACTTTCTTTTTAAAATCAGGTGCGTGCTTTCGGTCTTACATTGTAGCGCCGCCCTGTTAAATCCGTGATGTCGGTTTGTAAAGGGAAAGAAAATTATGCACTCCTCTTTGTCCATTGTGCCCCTCTAAGCTTTACAAAAATTATCACTGTGTCTATTTTATCATAGATACGAACAAAATGCTATAAAATTATTTTTGCATCGATAGAAATTCGGGCAGAATATAATACAATATATACAAAAAGAGCGGGGAGAACCTCGCTCTTTCCGAATTTATATGTATGGTTTATGTATCGAGGCGCTCTAAATCGGCGCAGATGCGGTCGATGATCTCGTCCTGCATCATGTCGGGCGTGAGGGCCTGCTCGTTTAATGCGGGGACGTAGTCCTTTTCGTTCCACCATCTGCGCATTTCCTTTTCGCCGAACTCCGTGCGCTTGTCCTTCGTTTGGTGGCGGCGGAGCGTCTCCTCAAACGGGAGGTCAAAATAGTACGCGCAGATGTTTTCGCCGTAGAGCGCTTTTGCGGCATCGAAAAGCGGGGTGTACCATCGGCTGTTCAAAATGCCTTCTAAAATGACGAGCTCGTTGTGCGCGTGGCCGTACTCAAGCAGCATGATGAGCACGTCGTTTGCGCGGGTGCCCGCGCCGTCGTTCGTCTTTAAGATGTCGCGGCGGATGACATCTTGGGACAGTAGCATGGTGTTTTTGCCGAACTTTTCCTGTAAAGCTCTTGCGATGGTCGTTTTGCCGCTGCCGCTGTTGCCGCGCAGGGTGATGAGTTTTTTCATGGGGTGTGCTCCTTTACGCTTTTTTGATGGGATGGCGAATGACCGTTTTCCACTTTTCCGGCGCGACCTTACGGGCATCGCTGAGGTAGATCTCGTGGTGCAGGCGCGCGGCGGTAAAGTCGTTTATATAGCCGTTTTCGGCGAGAAACGTGTCCATCAGCGCCACAGATGCGGGCTCATCGTCAAACGCGCCGTGGTGCATGATCTGCACGCAAAGGCCCTCGTCGATCGTCAAAAATTCCGCTTTGCTGCAATCAAGCTTTTTCTTCTTTTCGGCGGTCTGCACGGCCCAGGCGAAATCATCCGGCGTGATGAAATCCGGCAGGCGGATGACGGAGACCCAGTGGAAAGCGGATTTATCGGCATAATCGATGCTGTCCGTATTCTCCTGCCACCAAAAGCCCTCAAGCGGCGGCACGACATACTCGAAAAAGCCCTCGATGCGGTGGTCGGTCTTGTAGCTCATTTTAAGCGTGTAGGCGATTGCGTACAAAACGCTGATGGCCTGCTGATACGCGCCGTCCGGCTCGTTTGGGTCGCCGGTGCCGCGCACTGCAATGTAGTTTGCAGGCGGCACAGTGACGATCTCCAGCTTGTTTTTCGGCATGTAGAATTCTTTGTATTCTTTCTTAAAATCAAAGGGCATGGGAAAACCTCATTTCATAATATTGTTACGACCCGGTGGAGCGGTAATGGCGCACGCCGAATTTCCAAAAGAGATAGCACGGGATAATAAACACGCAGGCGATGACGGGCAAAAGCATCGCGCGGGCATCGTTGTGGCGGCCGATGAGGTACATCAGCGGGTAATACTGCACGAGCGCGTAGGGGACGATGTAGGTGCAGAACGTCAGCACGCCTTTGCCGTAGATGGAAAGCGGGTAGCGCCCGTGCTCGCGCATACCGTCTGTTAAAATATTGATGAACTCGAGTCCCTCTAATGTGAAAAAGCATAGCCCGGCGAAGATCAAATACACGCCTGCAAAAAGCACGATGCCGCCTAAAATCATGAAAATGAGCGTCATAACGCGCGCGGCGCACCAATCGATTGGGCAGTTTTGAAGCGCCCAGATCAGCAGGAAAATCGCCATAATGCCCTTGCCGAAGCGCTCTAAATCCATGCGGCTGCACAGGACGAGGAAAACCTCGTTGCGCGGGCGCACCAGAACGCGGTCGAACTCGCCGTTCCCAATCATGCGGTTAAACGTATCAAACCCACGGAAGAACAGCTCCGCGAGCGAGAATGATAACAGAACGATGGCGTAACAGAGCGAAACCTCGGTGTACGTGAAGCCGTCCACCTGCTTAAATCGCATGAACATGAACTGCACGCCCCAAAAGCATGTGAGCGGTATAAATAGCTGCGCCAGTGCGGAAAGCAAGAACGAAGCCTTGTACTGCATTGCTTTCTTGATGTGGATAGACAGAAATTCAAAGTATAGTTTCATAGATGACCCCTTTCTTTGTATACTGCAAAACACGAACGATTTGCCGGGCAGCGGAACGACTTGCCGTTCCGTTTATCCTCCCTGAATCACTACCCGCTTCAGTGCATTTTTCATGAGGGTGTGACCGCCGAGCACCAGGACGAGCAGCCAGAAGATTTGTAAGCCTACGGCGAAAGCGGCGTTCGTGCCGGCAATATCGCCGCTGTACACGCGGTACGGCACGTTGCTTGTGGCAGCGAAGGGGGTCAGCTCGCAGATTCTGCGCAGTGCGGGCGGGAAGAACGGCAGCGGCACTACGCCGCCGCAGAGAAAATCTGCCAGCGTGACCAGCAGGGTGCGCACCCCGGTGGAAGAAATGGTATACATGGTGAGGACATAGATGAGCAGCGTGAACGCCGTGCTGTTCAATGCGCCCAGCACCATGGTGAGCAAAAATAGAAAGAAGGTGGGTAAATCTGTCGGCGCGGTCAAGTTATAGCCTGCGGGCAGAAACGTTGCAACGGCTAAGATTGGCACGGCACGCAATGCAACCTTGGAAATACGACCGGAGAGAGATTTCGTGTACCACATGGCGTAGAGGTCGACGGGGCGGCACAGCGAATACGAGATGCTGCCGGAGGTGATTTCCTCCAAAATGTCGCCGTCCAAGACCCACGAGGCGAACATAGCTAAAAACGCCTGCTGTATCCATGTGTAGTTGACGGTCGCCTGCAAGGTCATCGGAAAAGCGGTGGGGTCACTGCGGTAAAACGCGTGGTAGGCGAAGATGATCAAAAAGCCCCACGCAAATTGCGTGGAGATGCCTGCCAATGCCGCTGCGCGGTACTGCAAGCCCGTCACACAGCGCAGGCGGAAAAACGAAATGTATTTTTTAAGTTTCACGGCGCACCTCAAATATCAAACTGTTTGTAGAGCGCCGCGAGCGTTTCGTCAATCTGCCCGCTGCCGCCGCGCCGAATGTCATCGAGTGTGCCGTCTAATAAAATGCGCCCTTTGCCGATGAGCAGGACACGCTGCGCCAAGGCTTCCACGTCCTGCATGTCGTGCGTCGTTAAAATGACCGTGGTGCCGCGGCGCTTGTTCATATCAAGCACGAATTCGCGAACGGCGATCTTCGATACCGCGTCGAGCCCGATGGTGGGTTCATCCAAAAACAAAATGCGCGGGTCGTGCAGCAGGGAGGCGGCGATCTCGCACCGCATACGCTGCCCGAGCGACAGGCTGCGCGCCGGGGTCTTTAAGATCTCCGATAAATTCAGAAGGTCGGTTAAATCCCGTAAATTTCGCTTGTAAACATCTTCGGTCACGGCGTAAATGTCGCGGATAAGCTCGAATGAATCAATGACGGGCACGTCCCACCATAATTGACTGCGCTGTCCGAACACAACGCCGATCTGCGAAACATGCGCGCGGCGGTCTTTCCACGGCACGCGCCCGTCGATGACGCAGGTGCCGCTGTCCGGCGTTAAAATGCCGGAGAGAATTTTGATGGTGCTGCTTTTTCCGGCACCGTTCGGGCCAATATAGCCCACGGCCTCGCCGTCTTCAATGCGGAACGAAACATCGTTTAGGGCGTGAATTTCTTCGTACTCGCGGCTGAAAAATGCTTTTGCGGCGTTTTTAAAGCCTGCGTTTCGTTTTCGCACGCGGAAGGTCTTTTGTAAATGTTCTGCCTGAATCATGGTATACTCCTCTTTTCCGTTAACGGTACGGACTTTCGGGCTAAAGCGAACACAGAAACTGAAACACGGGCTATCAGTCTAATACAATTTTTATAAAATGTCAATAATTTGCACAAAAAATCCTGAAATTCTATTACAAAAAGTGAAGTTATGGCGAAGACGCTTTTTTTCGGTATCTTTATATATAAACAGGAATTTGGCACTGTGGAGCCGGAAATGCTAAAAACAGCTTCAAAACGGATGCCGACCGGGAAAAATTCGCACATTCACAAAGTATTTACAAATTTTGGTGTTGACATTTCCTGACCTTTGCAGTATAGTATAGACAAGGGTTAGCACTCGGGAACATAGAGTGCTAAAGCCTGAGAGGTGCAAGTATGGAACTGACAAAACGCAAACAAAATATACTTGCCTCGATCGTAGACGGATACATTCGCACGGGCGAGCCGGTGGGCTCCAAGTCCATTGCGGAAAAAGCAGGTGTTTCTTCCGCAACGGTGCGCAACGAGATGGCAGAGCTTACGGAGCTGGGGCTTTTGGAACAGCCGCACACCTCCGCGGGGCGTGTGCCTTCACAGGAGGGCTACCGCGAGTTCGTAGATGCGCTGATGCAGCCGGAAACGTTAACGGAAGCCGAAAAGCTTACGATAGACGCGATGCTTGCAAAGAGCGCGTTTGACCCGGAACGATTATTGCGTGGCGCGGCGAAAACGCTGGCGGCTTCTACGCGGTACCTTGCGTTGAGCACCACGCCGAGCGGCGCGGATGCAAAGATCAAGGCGGTGCAGTTCGTGCAGACGAGCCGCCGCACCGCAATGCTCATTATGATGAGCAGCGCAGGTACCATGAAAAACAAGGTGTTTCACTGCGACTTTGATCTTTCAAACGAGATTATGCGCATTTTCTTCCGCGTGCTCAACGAGCGCGTGACAGGGCGCGACGTGGCGGAGATCAACCGGGCATTTGTGCAAAACCTTGCAATCTCGCTGGGTGATATGGCAATTTTGATGTCGCCGGCGCTGGCGGCGCTTTTGGAAGTGGCGCTTGAAACGATGCAGACGGAAATTTCCGTAAGCGGTCAGATGAACCTGCTGTTCTACCCGGAATATAAGCTTGGCGGTGCACGCCGGGTGATGGATATTCTGGAAAGACGGGAGCTTTTGACAGAACTTCTCGCAGGCAAGCAGAACCGCACGCAGATCAAGATCGGCACAGAGACCGGGCAGAACGCCTTGGCGGAATCGTCGGTCATTTGCTCACGGTACAGCGTGAACGGCAGAGATGCCGGCGCGGTCGCCGTGATCGGCCCGATGCGGATGCAGTACGCACACGTCGCGGCACAAACAGCATACGTCGCAGATCGTGTAGGCGAAATGCTTACGCGCATTATGCGGGAAGAATAGAGAAAGGAGCGTTGCCAGATGGCAGAGGAAAAGAAGCCTGTTCAGGAACCCGAGCAGGAAGCGAATACCGAGCCGGCAGAGGAATCTGCAAAGGCTGCGGAAAAGGAGAAAAAGAAAAAGAAGAGCGAGAAGATTCCGAAAGAGGATTACGACCGCTTGCAGGCGGAGTTCGACAGCCACAAGCAGCAGCACCTGCGCGTGCTTGCCGAGTACGATAACTTCCGCAAGCGTTCCGCAAACGAAAAGAACGCCGTTTACAATAACGCCGTTTCCGATACAATCAACGCGATTTTGCCGGTGGCCGATAATATCGACCGTGCACTGGCACAGGAAAATATCTCCGCAGAGGATATGAAAAAAGGCGTTGAGATGATTGCAAACCAATTTAAGGCGAGCTTTGAAAAGCTTGGCATCCGAGAAGTCGGTCAGGTTGGCGAGCCGTTTGACCCGGCGCTGCACAACGCGGTGGCGCACATTGAAAGCGACGAGCTTGGCGAAAACGTCATTTCGGCGGTGTTCCAGAAGGGCTACATGCTGGGCGATAAGGTCGTAAGACACGCCATGGTACAGGTAGCAAACTAAATCAGCAAATATCCATTTATATAGTAATTCAGAATTCACACACTCATTTGAGTTAAAGGAAGGTAATTGATATGGCAAAGACAATTGGTATTGACCTTGGTACAACAAATTCTTGCGTAGCGGTTATTGAAGGCGGCGAGCCGGTCGTTATCGCAAACGCAGAAGGCGCAAGAACCACCCCGTCCGTCGTGGCATTCTCCAAGACAGGCGAGCGCATGGTCGGTCAGGTCGCAAAGCGTCAGGCGATTACGAACCCGGACCGTACGATCTCCTCTATTAAGAGAGAGATGGGCACAGACCACAAGGTAACGATCGACGGTAAGAGCTACACCCCGCAGGAAATCTCCGCAATGATCCTCCAGAAGCTGAAGGGCGACGCGGAAGCTTACCTCGGCGAGAGCGTTACGAGCGCAGTTATCACCGTTCCGGCGTACTTCACGGACGCACAGCGTCAGGCAACGAAGGACGCGGGCAAGATCGCGGGCCTCGATGTAAAGCGTATCATCAACGAGCCGACGGCAGCAGCACTGTCCTACGGTATCGATAAGGAAGACGACCAGAAGATCATGGTTTATGACCTCGGCGGCGGTACGTTCGATGTTTCCATCATTGAGATGGGCGACGGCGTGCAGGAGGTTCTGGCTACGGCCGGCAATAACCGCCTTGGCGGCGACGACTTTGATAAGCGCGTCATGGATTGGATCATCAACAGCTTCAAGGTTTCCGATGGCATCGACCTTTCCGGCGATAAGATGGCTATGCAGCGTATTAAGGAAGCGGCAGAGAAGGCAAAAATCGAGCTTTCCGGTATGACGAGCGCTTCCATCAACCTGCCGTTCATCACGGCGGATGCGACCGGCCCGAAGCACCTTGACCTCACGCTCTCCAGAGCAAAGTTCAACGAGCTCACCGCAGACCTCGTTGAGAAGACCATGGGCCCGGTTCGTCAGGCACTGAGCGACTCCGGTCTCTCCATCGGTGAGATCAACAAGGTTCTCATGGTCGGCGGTTCCTCCAGAATTCCGGCTGTTCAGGAAGCGGTTAAGAAGCTTATCGGCAAAGAGCCGTTCAAGGGCATCAACCCGGACGAATGCGTTGCAATCGGTGCCGCACTTCAGGCAGGCGTTCTCGGCGGCGAAGTTCAGGGCTTGCTGCTGCTTGACGTTACTCCGCTTTCTCTCGGTGTTGAGACCATGGGCGGCGTGATGACGAAGATCATCGACAGAAACACCACGATCCCGACCAAGAAGAGCCAGATTTTCTCCACGGCGGCTGATGGTCAGACGCAGGTTGAGGTCAACGTTCTGCAGGGCGAGCGTGAATTTGCACGCGATAACAAGCAGTTGGGTCTCTTTAAGCTCGACGGCATCGCTCCTGCTCCGCGCGGCATCCCCCAGATTGAAGTTACATTTGACATCGATGCAAACGGCATCGTAAATGTTTCCGCTAAGGATCTCGGCACCGGTAAGGAACAGCACATCACGATTTCTTCTTCCTCCAACATGAGCAAGGAAGACATTGATAAGGCTGTTAAGGCGGCTGAGCAGTTTGCAGAGGAAGACAAGAAGCGCCGTGAAGAGGTTGAGACGAAGAACAACGCAGAGAACCTCTGCTACCAGGCGGAGAAGCTCGTAAACGAGAGCGGCGACAAGCTGGAAGAGGCGGACAAGACCGAAGTGAACAACAAGGTTGCAGCCCTGAAGACCACCATGCAGAACGGCACGGTCGAGGAGATCAAGTCCGGCATGGATGAGCTGCAGAAGGCGATTTACGCGGTCAGTGAGAAGCTGTATAAGGCAAGTGCACCGCAGCAGGGCGAGCAGGCAGCCCCGGGCGCAAACCCGCAGCAGGGCGGCCAGAACCCGAACGGTGACGTCTACGACGCAGACTACAAGGACGTCGATTAAGTTTTATAAATGACACGTTCAAAAGCGCAAGGGGAGCCGAAAGGCGTCCCTTGCCTTTTGGAGTTTGCGAGGAGATGACAGCGGATGGCGGACAACAAAAAAGATTATTATGAAGTGCTTGGGGTCGATAAGAGCGCAACAGACGATGTGATTAAAAAGGCGTACCGCAAGCTTGCAAAGCAATACCACCCGGACTTGAATCCCGGAGATAAAAATGCGGAAGCGAAGTTTAAGGAAGTCAACGAAGCGTATGAGGTACTTTCTGATAAAGACAAGAAGGCGCGCTACGACCAGTTCGGCTTTGCGGGCGTAGACCCGAACTTCGGCGGCGGCGCGGGCGGTGGAAATCCGTATGCCGGCGGCGCAGGCGGCTTTGATTTTACTGATATTTTCGACAGCTTCTTCGGCGGCGGTTTCGGGGGCGGCGGACGCCGTGCGAACCCGAACGCACCGCGCCGCGGCAGTGACGTAGAGGCAAGCGTCACCCTTTCGTTTGAGGAAGCGGCAAAGGGCTGCAAGAAAAATGTGACCTACCACCAGATCGAAAATTGCCCGGATTGCAACGGCTCCGGCGCGGCTAAGGGCACAAGCCCCAAGACTTGCCCGAACTGCGGCGGCTCCGGCCAGGTGCGCATCAACCAGCGCACACCGTTCGGCGTGGTGCAGTCCACAAGCACGTGCGACCGCTGCCACGGCAGAGGCCAGATTGTCGATACCCCGTGCAAAACGTGCGACGGCAAGGGTAAGATCCGCCGCCAGAAGACGATCGAGATTTCCGTTCCGGCGGGTATCGATGACGATCAGATTCTGAATGTCGGCGGCAAGGGCAATGCCGGCTCCAACGGCGGTCCGAACGGCGACCTGCACGTATACATTACAGTTCGTCCGCATGCCATTTTCACGCGCCGCGGCAACGACGTTTGGTGCGATATGCCAATCACGTTCACGCAGGCTGCACTCGGCGCGGAAGTCACGGTGCCGACGCTCGACGGCAAGGTGAGCTATACCGTACACGAGGGCACGCAGCCGGGCGACGTGTTCAAGCTCAAGGGCAAGGGTATTCAGAGCATCAACGGCAGAGGGCGCGGCGACCAGTACGTGCGCGTAACCGTTGAAGTGCCGAAAAACCTGAGCAAGCGCCAAAAAGAGCTTTTGCAGGAATTTGAACAGAATGCCGACGAAAAGAACTATCAGAAGCGTAAAAGCTTCTTCGGCAAGATCAAAGACCTGTTTGAAGACTAAACACATGAAAGTTTAAAGTATTCTCCGTTCTGTACAGAGCGGGGGATATTTTGCTATATAAGCTCTTTACATTTTCAACTTTGCGCTCGTTGTGCAGCTTGGTATCGGCATTTTGGCGCTGCCCGACAATTTTCGTGCATTTTTTGTTGCAATTCGGTGCGTTTCGGACTATAATAAATAGCAGAAATCAACAAATGGAGGTTGATAAAATTGAAAAAGAGAATATTTGCGTTGTGCAGCGCCTTGCTGCTCAGCCTGACTGTGTTCGCGGGCTGCGGCTCGAAACCGGCAGAGGAGAGCGCCGCAAGCGAGCCGGAAGCGACTGCCACGGCTGCTCCGACGGCAGAGGCGGAATCTTCCGCAGCAGAGAGCACCGCAGCACCCACGGAAGCACCTTCCACGGAACCGGCGAATGTGAACCTGCTCACCGGCCTGCCGACCTTGACGGACGGCGCCATCGGCAAACGTCCTGTCGCCGTAATGGTGAATAACGTAGACGCCGCCCTGCCGCAATATGGCATCTCCGCCGCAGATCTTATTTTTGAGTTACCGGTGGAATACGACCTGACCCGTTTGATGGCCGTTTATGGGGATTATACCCAAATTCCCGAGATTTGTTCCATTCGCAGCTGCCGATACTATTATCCAATTTTGGCGGTCGGGTTTGATGCAATTTATGTAAACTGGGGCATGAATGAGTCTGTTGCGCGCCCTACAGTCAACAGCATGGATATCGATCAGTATGACGGCGATGAATATGGCCTCGGTGATTGCTTCGGCAGAGATAAGGCGCGTTATGAAAGCGGTTATGCGTGGGAACACACCGGTGTATTTCATGGGCCGAATTTCCCGAGTGTTTTGGAAAAAGATAAAGTGCGCACCGATTTAAAAGAGGACAAAACAGGTACAGCTTTTAATTTTGTTGAAATGGATAAAAATGCCGCACCGAACGGCGAAGATGCCCAAAAGATGCGTGTGGATTTCGGTGCAAATTACAGTGTTTTTACTTATGATGAAGAAAATCATGAATACCTCAAGAGCTTTAAAGATAGCCCGCATATGGACGGCATTTCCAAAGAACAGCTCAAATTTGAGAATGTGATCGTTCTTGAGACGGAGATCAAGCCATATCCCGGTGACGAAGTGATCAAGTATGTGGATTGGGAAGGCGGCGAAAATGCAAAGGGCTATTATATTTCCGAGGGCAAAATGGTGCCGATTACTTGGTCTAAGGCCGGTATGTATGACCCGCTGAAGTTCTTTGACGCGAACGGCAACGAGTTGCAGCTCAATCGCGGTAAGTCCTACATTGCGTTCACCTATGCGGGAAACTGCAAGGTTGAAGGGTAAAAGTTAAGAAAACAGACAAAAAGAGCTATCTGACTTCACTAACAGAAATCAGATAGCTCTTTATTCTTGGATAATTTAAAATGTTGCCATTTTGTTGCCACGGGGCAATTCCGTAACCCAAAAGTCCAGCATTTTCAAGGCTTTTTGACCTTTCGGGGATTACTCAAATTCTTTTTCCGGAGCCTTACCTAACACATTTTGCTTAGCGCTTATTACTCCTGATGCTTTGATTATCTAATGTCTCCGTATTATCCTGAGTTAAAAAGCTCCTGTTATCATTTCGTTATCAGGGGTGATAACTCCGATAGTTGCACTGTGGATAATACTCAAGTGGTATGTGAGTATTATAGCGTATTTGACCTCAAATTGCAATATGTTTTTCGAAATTTACACGCAATAATCTCAAAAAGCGTGGAAAACCTCTTGATTTCTTGAAGGTTATTGATTATAATATAAACACGCATAATGCGAATACTGCGTGCAGAAAGTTGGTGGCAGTTTGGGCAAGCACGATATCGTAAACGAAGTATTTCATACAGTAGGCGAAGTTGCAAAGAAGTCTGATTTCATTTCTGCCGGACTGAAAGATCAAGATGTTTATTCGCTTTTTAAGCAAGGATATATTGAGCGCGTCAGAAAAGGTTATTACAAGTTGGCTGCCTCCGATGAGCCAAAAGAGGAACTGCTCCTTTCCAAACTGATGATACCGGGGATCGTCTGTGTAGAATCGGCGCTGTTTTATTACGGTTACAGCGATTTTGCACCCCGTGAATGGACAATTACCGTTCCTCGTTCCTATTCCAGAACCGTAAAAGCAATACAGGAGAAAGTGCCGGTAAAGGCGTATTATGTTCAGAACGATATGTACCATCTCGGCGAAGCAACCGGCACATTCAACGGCGTAACACTTCCCGTATATGATCGTGAGCGTACAATATGCGACTGCTTCAAATACCGCACGAAACTCGACAATGAGATTTTCAATAAAGCAATCAACGCTTATGTGGCGGACGAGAAGAAAAACCTTGCCAACCTTTCAAAATACGCAAAGGAAATGGGCGTTTATAAAAAAATGATGAATGTAATGGAGGTGCTACTGAATGGCTGATATTGCTGCATCCGTGCTCGCACGGCTCAAAAATAAAGCTGCCGAAAGCGGCAGAAGCTATCAGCTCTGCCTGCAACTCTTCTGCCAGGAGGAATTCCTGCGCCGACTGGAAAAATCCAAATATGCGGAAAACCTCGTCCTGAAAGGCGGATTGTTCATCTACTCCCTCACGGACTTTGACAGTCGCGTTACCGTTGACGTTGATTTTTTGCTCAGAAAGATGCCGAACACACCCGAACAACTCAAAGCGATACTGGAAGAAATCGTCGCAACCGATACCGGCAACGATTTCATTACCTTTGAAATCAAAGACGTAGCGCCCATAGCGGTAGCGAAGAAATACGCCGGAATCGGCGCATCCCTCGTGGCGAAGATCAAGAATACAAAAACCCCTTTCGGTATCGACTTCGGTGTGGGTGATGTAATCGTACCAAAACAGGAAAAGCGGAAGATTCCGACACAACTTGACGATTTCGCCGCACCGACAGTCAACACATATTCGCTGGAAACGACGGTTTCCGAAAAACTCGACGCTATCCTTTCACTGATGGAGTTCTCCAGCCGGATGAAAGACTATTACGACCTTTATTACCTCGCAAACAAGTTCGATTTTGACGGCGCAATGCTGACGGAAGCTCTGAAAAAGACCTTTGAAAACCGTGGGCACCATTTCACTGTGGAGCAGTTTGAACAGGTCATGACCTTCGGCAGCGACGATGCTATGCAGAAGAAATGGAAAGCATTCTGCCGGAAAATCGACACAAAGACCGATGACTTTGATACGGTGTTGAGGACGATAAAAGCGTTTTTATATGCGCCATTTAGCGCAGTGTTTTCAAATACAGCCTTTTCCAAGAATTGGTCAGCCTCAAATTGTAAGTGGGGTTTAGAAAGGGATAATTTATGAAACCTAATGAAAAGCATCTTGAATTTTTACAAAGCAATATTTCAAGAATGAATCAGTGTTCTTTTCAGATGAAAGGCTGGGCGATTACTTTGGCATCTGCACTGATTGCGGTGTTTGTGTCAACAATTTCGGAAAACAATTTCGGAAATAAAATCTATATCTATGCCTCTATCGTTTCAACATTCTTGTTTTGGTGTTTGGATTCGCTTTATTTGTCAAAGGAACGAAAGTTTATCGGCATTTATAATGACTTAATTGGCACCAGCAATGGAAAAAATCAAAATCCAATAGCAATTAAGGACTATGAAATCCCTCTGAATAAATACAAAGGATGGAAATACTGCATCATTAGAGCTATGTTGCTTCCATCAGAAATTATATTTTATGGCGCAATAGTAATCGGACTATTCATTTTTTGCAAAGTTATCTAATGTGAGGTGATGAAATAATGTTTGCAAAGTTTAATTATTCTCCATCAGGTGCTTTTTATAACAGCGTAATTAACCATTTTTACACAAAAGGGAATGAGCTTTTTGCGGCTCACGAAAAGGAAGTGCAAGACTGTCTTTCTGATTATATTTCAGAAGATGGAGTAATAAATGGAACAGATTTAAAAGAACACTGGTTTTCGATTTCCAAAAAAGATATCTTTATATCTCACTCACACAAAGATATAAATAAGGTCAAAGCCTTTGCCGGATGGCTATATGATTGTTTTGGATTAGAAGCTTTTATTGACTCTTGCTCGTGGGGATATTGTGATGACTTGTTAAATAAGATAGATAAAAAATATTGTTATCGGCCAAAAACTAATACATATGACTATCAGCTAAGAAATTATACAACCAGTCATGTACATATGATGCTTTCTATGGCATTAACTGAAATGATTGACAACACTGAATGCATCATTTTCTTCGATACTCCACAATCTATTAATATGGCTGATGAATTGAAAAAGATAGAAAAGAAAAGCAAAAAAGAAACTACACTTTCCCCCTGGATTTATCACGAACTATCTATGACCACTATGTTAAGGGAAAGGCAACCAAGAAAAGCCATATCTGAAAGTACACATTTTCAGCATTCGTCAACACGAGACAGTATTGCTATTGAATATGATGTAAGCAAGGCTTTATCGGGAATGACAACTTTGTCAGATATCCAACTCCAACAGTGGAATGAAAATTGGAGTAAACGACCAATAAAAGTTCCTGAAGAAGCCCTTGACGAATTATATAAAATTGTTTTCCCGAAAGGACAATGAAAAAATGAGCACAAATATTTCAAAGCAAAAGCGAGATGACTTGCTGAATAAAATACAGGAAATCCGTACATATATCGCTTCCGCCAAGCAGGACGATAACACTGCCCGCTTGTTGTCATACCTTTCCGAGCTTGAAAAAGATGTGAACGGTAAGAAATACGGGCTTGTTTTCGAGGAACACCGAGAGAAAATTGACGATGAGCTTGCAACGCATTTGCCCGTATTATCCGAAGAAAAAGACCTTTTCATCGACAACGGTGGACAGATGAATTTTCTCATTGAGGGAGATAATCTCGCTTCTTTGAAACTGTTGGAGAAAACGCACAAGGGCAAAATTGACCTTATCTACATAGATCCTCCGTATAATACTGGAGCTTCAAATTGGATTTATGACAATAATTATGTCGATGGCAATGATTTGTTTAAGCATAGTAAGTGGTTGAGTATGATGAAGTCCCGCCTCGAGATTGCAAGACGCTTGCTTACAACGAAAGGTGTACTGATTTGTGCCATCGATGAAAATGAAAGCGCCACCTTAAGGTTATTGCTTGATGAGGTTTTTGGTGTTAATTACGAATACGACTGCATAACTATTGTTCACAACCCAAGAGGAATCCAAGGAAAGAATTTCTCATATACCAATGAATTTGCTTATTTTGTCATTCCTAAAGGGGATAAAATCATCGGTGAGCGTCGCCTATCAAATAATGAGATTTATTGGTCACCCCTGAGAAACTGGGGAAGCGAATCTTTAAGAACGGATGCGAGAAATTGTTTTTACCCCATTATCGTTAAGGATGATAAAATTATTGGTTTTGGTGAAGTGTCACCAGATGACTATCATCCGAAAAAGAATGAAATATTGGAAGACGGTAGTATTGCAGTATATCCCATTGATTCAAAAGGAATTGAACGCAAATGGCGTTACGCCCGCCAATCAGTAGAGGGGATTTGCAGCTATCTTGCTGTCAAGAAAACGAGAGGCATTTTTGATATCGAATTGGGAAAAACGTTCGGTACCTATAAAACGGTATGGTCGGATCCTAAATATGATGCTAATGGATACGGAAAGCAACTGTTAAATTCCTTAATACCAAACTGCCCATTCGATTTTCCAAAGTCTTTGTGGAACGTTTATGATTGTCTGTATTCCGTTGTGGCAAAAATGCCCAATGCCATCGTTCTCGATTTCTTTGCCGGTAGCGGCACAACGGGACACGCCGTAATGAAACTAAATGCAGAGGATGGTGGCAATCGCCGTTTCATCCTCTGTACTAACAACGAAAACAATATTTGCCGCGATGTTACCTATGAGCGCATCAAGCGGGTTATCGACAAAGAGGGCTATGCCGCCTCGCTAAAATATTACAAAGTAGATTACATTCCCATTTCCGAGCGTATGTATTACGAATACGCTGATGAACTCTTACTTCATATCCGTGAGCTTGTAGAACTTGAAAACGGTATTAATTTTACGGGTAATGCCGAAATTGCCATTGTACTGACAGATGAAGAATTGGAAGAATTCGTTAAAAACATCAATCAGCACAAGAAATGCAAAAAGATATATGTCGGACACGATGTACTGTTTGATGCCGAGCAAGCACAGGTATTTAAAAGCAAAAGAATCAGCGTAAACATCATACCAGATTACTACTATAAGGAATTGGAGGGTTGAAAATGGATATTACATTAGCAAATTTTCAGTTAAAAGCCATTGCCGATTTGACCGAATCAATGGAAAAGCCAAACCGTGAAATCGTTTTGAAAAGCTGCACCGGAAGTGGAAAAACCATCATCCTTACACACTTTATGGACGAGTATTTCAAAAGCAATGCGAAAACCGTATTTGTTTGGCTTACTCCGGGAAAAGGCAATCTTGAAGAGCAAAGCAAAGAGAAAATGGACAAATATATTCACGGCAGTAATACCAAACTGCTTTGTGATATTATGACATCCGGTTTTGAAGAAAACGATGCCTGCTTTATCAACTGGGAAAAGCTTACTAAAAAAGGTAATACGGCTCTGAAAGATAGCGAGAGGACAAATTTCCTTGAGCATATTCAAAAGGCATTTGATAATGGATTGTCATTCAAAATCATTGTCGATGAATCTCATCAAAATGACACGATAAAAGCTGATGATATTATCGAATTGTTTAATCCCGATAAAATCATTCGTTGCTCTGCTACGCCAAAATCATATAAGGATGCTATTTTGATAGAGATTCCCGAATCGGATGTCATTGCCGAAGGACTAATCAAAAAGCTGCTGATCATCAACGAAAACTTTGAACAGAATATCAGTGTGGACGATCAAATTACATATTTGATCGATAAGGCAATCGCCAAGCAGCAGGAACTGCACTCTGCCTTCTTGAATCTGAAAGATCGTACCGTAGATATCAATCCCTTGATTATCGTTCAATTGCCCAATAAATCCGATGCTTTGCTTGAAAACGTTGAGAATTATTTTGAAAGCAAGGGCATTACTTATGAGAACAATCAGCTTGCGGTTTGGTTGTCCGACAAGAAGCAGAACTTGGAAGATATTGAAGAGCCGGATGCACAACCGGTAGCGGTTATCATCAAACAGGCGGTTGCAACCGGATGGGACTGCCCGAGAGCACATATTCTCGTCAAACTCCGTGACAATATGAGCGAAACATTTGAAATCCAGACAATAGGTCGTATTCGCCGTATGCCGGAAGCAAAACACTACGAAAGTGACCTCTTGGATTGCTGTTACCTTTATACGCTCGATGAGAAATTCACGGAAAGTGTTAAACTCAGTTTGGGCAAAGATGCTCTTGATGCGTGTAAAATATTTTTGAAGCAGGAACACCGTAATTTTGAGATTGTCAGCGAGTATAAGACAGATGTCCCTTTCCCTCGTGATGCAAAGTTGGCAATGAAGGTTATAAGCAAATACTTTGAAAGCAAGTATCATACGAGCAAGGATTTAGCCAAAAACAAAACGGTGTTAGGTGCAAATAAGTATTCCTTTGACGAAGATATAGTTGATTATACAAAATCGGGTTCGGTCGCCACTTTGAACAAGGAAGAAATTTCCGACCTGAATGATATTGCGATTCACGAAGAATTAAGCACAACAAAACACGGAAGAGAGTATCATCATTGTGCCGCTGAGATTGGAATGAAAGCGAATCTGGAATACAGCAGCATGAATGCCATTCTTCGCCGACTATTCCTCGATAATGTAAAATGCGAACATAAAATAGTCGCTTTGCCGACACGAGCCCTCTATTCTTTTGTCATCAACAACAAACACAAATTGATAGACGATGTCCGTGATGCAATGTCCGCAGAAAATGCTCAAATCACCTTAGCATTCAACAATATTACCGAAAAGCCCATATCGTTCCCGTTGGAAATGCTTTTTACTTACGACGGATCTGCAAAATCTCAGGCTGAAATGACGAAAAATGTGTACAAGGGCTATTTGTCATCTGCCGAAAAACGTTCTTTGCCGGAAAAGCTTTTTGAAAAGTACTGTGAAAGCAGTGGCAAAATCAGTTGGTTTTATAAAAACGGCGACAAAGGTAACGAATATTTCTCAATCGTTTATGAAGACAATTTCGGCAAGCAAAAATCTTTTTACCCTGATTACATTGTAGGCACAACTGAAGGCAAGACTTGGATTATTGAAACAAAAGGTGGATTTACAAAATCCGGGGACAGTGAAGATATTGATAAATACACCGCCAAAAAATTCGGTGTGCTGAAAAAATATCTGGGCAAATACGGCTTGCAGGGCGGCATCGTCCGGCAAGACAAGCAAAGCGGAGAGTTGTGTATCTGTACGGAAACATATTCAGATGACATAAAGAGCGACAGTTGGGTTTTGCTGTCAGATATTATGTGAATGTGGAGGATGATGAAATGAGTACGCAGGAAACAAAGAAAAATGTTCCGATATACTTTTATTATCTCACCATTTCCAAGCAGAAAGATAGTAAAGATGAGTCAATTTATGACATTTCAAAGGTTATTGATTCCCTATCTAATATGTTTACTTACGTATTGGGAAAAGACCTAACTGAACGCAAAAAAGATAATAAAACATCGGAAAAAGTCATTTGGTTAGACTCCGTGAATGATTTGAAGAATGGAAACTACGATTTAATTTTCAAATCGGCAAAGTATAATCATGTTCGCAATGAAATCGATACTGAGACGATGAAAGAGTTAGGAACACGAAAAAGGCAGCAAGATGGCGATGAAGAAAAAACGCACTTGTGTATTCGCCATTTTGGAAGTGAAATGCGATTTCTTGCAGTACACGAGAGCAATCATTATGGAATAACACTAAACGGTATCGTTGCATATTTGAATGAACAATTCATAAAGTACAACGAAGATTGCAAAGATGATTTCCATTATATAATCTCATATGACATTATGCCGGGTGAGGATTTCCTGTCTTCCATTAAAAAAGCAAAAACTATGTCTGTTCTAAAGCTCATTGTCAGTAAAGATGATATTAAAGACGATTTTATGGGGTTTGCAGGAAGAACGGATATAGCTGATGAAGTTGAAATATTTATTAAGCGTCCAAGAGGAACAAAAAAATATCCGGACAACTTGATACAAGCATACTTTAGAGAGAATCAGAAAAAGCAAAACAGTAAAATTAAAAGGATTACAATCAAAGGTACAAATGAAGCTGGACAATTCGAAATTGATACGGATCTAATGAAGATGAAGCATTATTTATCGGTAAAAGGTTTGGCTGTAACAAATGAAGTCGACAGCTATGACTTTTTCAATCGAGCACAGGAATTTATTGACGAAACGAGGAACAAGCAATGAATACAATCGTATTTGTTCCAATTAAGGACTACTTCCAATCAAGAAAGCGACTATGGTTAAAAATGCTTATACCCTTTCTTTTTGGGGTTGCTGCCCTTGTTGGCGCATTCGTTTTTGACTTTGGGGATGAAAACGGTATTTGCACTATTTTTTCGGAATTCATCAATGTACAGATTAACATAGTGGCAATCCTTATTTCGTTTTCTGTAGCCATAATAACAATATTGGTATCGGCTGATAATAAGAACATTGAACAGCTAAAAAACACTCCCTCAAGCGATTGCAAACAAATAAACGGCAAAACATTATCGCTGTTTCAAGTTTTATTATCCAACATTGCATACAATGTCATAGTGGAAATAATATACTTGATTCTGCTGATTGTAGTCGTGTTAATAAAGGCATTGTTGCCGGCTGTACTGTTTAAGTATATTACTGCTGCTTGTGTCTTCTTTATTATGCACATTCTTTTTGTATTGCTTGAATCTGTTTCACAAATGTATTTGACATTTTGGAGCAAAAAATAAAAAGGCGGCAGGGATTTCTCCCAGCCGCCGTATGTCTGTTATACGCAAATAAGATCATTATTGACGATCTCCGTTGCCGTTTCACGTACTGCGTTCATCCGCTGTACCCAAAGCATCTGATCTTCCGCTTTGAGCGTTTCCGTGATACCTTCTTTTTCGACAAGTTGTTTTACCAGTCGACAAAAAAGATTTTCAGACTGCGCGTCAACATCTGCAAGATAACTGTTTAACTTGCAGGATGTCAGAAGATTAGCGTAAAATACTCGTTTATGCTGCCTGATATACCGCAAATGCCGCTGTCCCCAAATGCCGACAGGCTTGTTTTCTTCTTCGGGAAGTGACAGGCAGGGGATAAAATAATCGCCCTGCTTTTCATACCAAAGATCGTTCTTTTCATCGTAAATTCTGTTTTCCATTATGTGTTCCTACCTTTCATAATTGTTATTTTTTCTAAAGCGTTCGCCACGCTGTTTAGACTGTTTTTCCGACCTTGCTCTTTCGAGCAAACCATCAATTTGTTTACTTCCGAAAACTTTGCGGAGCAGTTTATAATCCTTATTATCCGCACGCAGATTTTCATTTTCGTAGGACAGCTTTTTGTTTGCCCTTGTCAGCTTTTCATTTTCACGGTATAAGTTGCCGTTCGTAATATTCAGTCGGTTATACCTGTCTATTGCTTTGAAATAGCGTGCAAACAAGGTGCTTATCAGCGACTTTAACCGAGATATAAGCGGCTCAACAAATTTTGTTTTATAAGTTCTTGCCGACATCATTGCAGACGGTTCAGGCAACTGATATTCGGGTTCGTTCATTATACTTTCATCAAGGTTCTGCAGCGCTCTTTCACCGTTATCAAAATTTTCTATACGGTCTGACATAACACGGAACTCGTCTTTTTTCTCGGCGAGCTTGTCCTCTAAAACTTCAATTTCTTTCTCTCTTTCCTGCTTTTTATAGTCAAGAACAGATAGGTGTTTTTCATGCGTACCTTTGTGTTCCCATTCAATTCCGTAACGCTCCATCACGGCTGCAAGCTGTTCTTTTTCGGCTTGTACCCATTGATTCCACTCGGTATCTCCACGAGTTCCGCCCTTAAAACCTTGTGTAGCTAACGCTTGTTTCAGGCTTACTCTTGTATCAAGTCCACGCTTGCTGCCGGTTGTGAACGGAACAAAATCAATGTGCAAATGGGGTGTTGCCTCATCCATATGCAAATGAACAGAGAACACTTTTAGGTTGGGATTTCGCTCTTGAAATCCACGGTAATACTCATCTAAAATTTGTCTCGCAAGCTGTCCGTTTTCGCTTTCGGCGCTCATATTTTCTTTATCACCAATCTGCAATATCAGTTCGTGGAACGGCTTTTCCTGCTTTGAATTTCTGATTTTTTCATAATAGTTTTCTATTCTGCGGTCGGCTCTCGTCTGTTTATCGTTGTATCTTTTGAGTGCTTCGTCAAACAATTCATGATAGATTTTCTTTATCGGCTCGTTACAGTAATCAATGTTCAAATGCGTTCTGCTACCGTCAACATTTTCCGCCTTGAACTTGCGGCTGTTATGATTGACCGAGCCTTTGCCGACCATTGCGCTTATCGTTCTTTGCATTTATATACCTCCAATCTCACAAACTTGCTCGTCCTCGGTTCTGTTACTCTTGTCAAGAGTAACGCAAAAGCACTTTTGACAGGCAAGCCCATCAAAAGATGCTGTTGCGCTCTCCGAGGGGGTGAGGGCGTTGCCCTGTTGTCTGCGGACAAAACCCAGCAGTGCCGCCCTTTGAAAAGGGCACCCTGCACCCCGCCGAAACTTCTGCGTGTCGGTCCGTGTCGATGGTGACGGTGTTTCTAACACCGCCACCGCTGTCGAAAACATCGACACGACCGTCACACATCGTCACGCTGTCGGCTGCTCCCGGTGGAACGTGATTCGCCGCCCATCGTGACACCGACTGCTTTCATAGCGGATGCCATATTCATTCAGCAGTCGGCTAGCGTTGATATTCAGCTTCATCGTCAGGGCATTCGGCTTCATATCCACACCAAGCAGAGACACCAGCTCCGTCGGTGTACCCTGCCAGCCGGGAGTGTCGTTCGAAAGCTGTTTTGCTACCAGATCAAGGAGAGGTTCAGACGGCAACTTCCAAAGCTCTGCCTCCGTCCGTTCCAGCTCCCATATCAGCTTTTCGGGATTGCGGTTGAGATAGAGCCGCTGATCCTGCTGATCTCTGCCAGACACATCAAGCGTTGCAGCGTTCGCCGTGCGCTTTTCCTTTTGGAGCAGGAAAGCACCGTCCGCTGCACCGAGCAGACCGTTGGTGCCGGAGATCATATCATAGGGATCGTCTGACTTCTGCTTTCGGGTGTGGTGTACCAACATCAGACACACACCGCTGTTGTCGGCAAACTGTTTCAGCCGGGCAATGATGTCGTAATCGTTGGCATAGCTGTAACTGTCACCGCCGACCTCACGCACCTTTTGAAGCGTGTCGATGATGATAAGCTCTGTATCGGGATGCTCCCGGACAAAGTTCTGCAACTGCTCGTCCAGTCCGCTGCCAAGCTGACTTGCCGAAACAGAGAAGTACAGGTTTTCCGTACTCTCTGTCCCGAACATCTGATACAGTCGTCTTTGCAGTCGGCTGTAATCATCCTCAAGGGCAAGATACAGCACCGTGCCTTCTCGGACGGGATAGTTCCAGAGCGGCGTTCCCATGCTGATATGATAAGCAAGCTGCGCCATCAGGAAGCTCTTGCCGAGCTTGGGAGCACCGACAAATAGATACGTGCCGGGATAGAGCAAACCGTCGATAAGTGGCGCCCTGCTTCGGTAAACGGTGTCGTAAAGCTCGGTCATAGATACGGTGTGAAGGTATCTCGGATCAAGCATACGCATCATTTTTCGCTGAATTTGCTCAAAACTATTGAAAGCTGCGTCTTCATTGGTTATACTATTATTGAATATTGCATTGAGTGACTGCCCGTCATCTGCGCCAACAGATGTGTTCAGGGCGGTCATTTCTTTTTCATCATTCATTCTGTTCTCCTTTCATTCCGTATAGCGTAACGGTGATCAGCTCGATCAGCTCCCGCAGTTCATCGGTTACGCCGCCTGCGTTCTCGATTCGCTGTAATTCCGTGAGCACAGCGGCAAGATGATTTCTGAGAGCTTTATACACTCTCGGATTGCCTTGTACCACGATATCACGTTCAAGGCAGCGACGGTAGCAGTATTCCTGCTTCGGAAGCCCGGAGAGCTTCACCGCTGCATTGATTGCTTCGTTTTCCTCAGGGGATACTCGAAAACCTACGGTAATATTTCTGAAACGGTTATGGTTATCTACATTTTTAGCGGACATCTTCTATTTCCTTCCTTTCATATCCTAATTTCTTTGCCATTTCTTCCTGCTTTGACGGGAAAAGATGCGCATATCGGTAAGTGATTTCAATGCTTTCGTGTCCTACACGGTCAGCGATTGCCACTGCTGAGAAGCCCATATCAATCAGAAGCGATATGTGGCTGTGACGGAGGTCGTGGATTCTGATGCGTTTTACTCCGGCTGCCTTTGAGCCCCGTTCCATTTCTCTGCCGAGATAGTGCTTTGAGATATTGAAGATACGGTCGTTTTTATCGACGTCGTACAGCATACCGAGATAATCCTGCATTTCTTCACAGAGAAAATCCGGCATCTTGATTGTGCGGTTGCTTTTCTTCGTTTTCGGGGTAGTAATGACGTCTTCACCGTGCAAGCGCTGATAGGATTTATTTATCCGCAGCGTACCCTTATCGAAGTCGAAATCAGACGGCGTAAGCGCCAGCAGCTCGCCCTCACGTATGCCACACCAATAGAGCACCTCGAAAGCATAGAAGGAAACGGGCTTGTCCATCATTTCATCGGAGAATTTCTTGTATTCCTCCTTAGTCCAGAACTTCATTTCCTTGCGTTCTTCCGTACCCATATTCCCGACCTTTGAAGCAGGATTACAGTGCAGACCGTAGTGCCTGACTGCGTGATTCAGTATGGCGCTGAGTTGGTTGTGTACCGTTTTCAAGTAGGTCTGGGAATACGGCTTGTGTTTTTCATCACGGTAGGCAAGCAGCTCATTTTGCCACGCCATAATATCCTTGTTGCTGATTTCGCTGAGACTGCGCTTTCCGAAATAAGGCATAATCTTGGTTTCTACGATATGCTCTTTGGTCATCCACGAGTTTTCCTTTAACCTCGGTCTCATATCGTTCCTATACAGTTCATAGAACGCCTCGAATGTCATATCCATATCGGAAGCGTTCTGCTGCTGGAAAGTTCGTTCCCATTCGAGTGCTTCTTTCCTTGTGGAAAAGCCCCGTTTGCATTTCTGCTTGCGTTCGCCTTTCCAATCAAGGTATCTGGCGAGCACATACCAGGTGCCGTTATCGCTATTCTTATAAACCGGCATTTAGATCACCACCTTTCCATTGTGATATACTCTTTCATAAAAATACTCTCTGTTGATGCGTCCTGCGATTGTGATATACCCCTTTGATTTGAGCTCGTCATTGAGCTGGCGGATAACCTTATAAGCAAAAGAGGTAGATACCTCTAGGACTTCTGCGACTTCTTCAACCCGCATAAACTTGTTGTCCATTTTTTCACCTTCTTTCTTTTCAGATAGTTTTGTTGTTTAGTGTCGGAGAACTTTCTGACCGCATTCCGATTTGCCCGAGCGGATACGTCATTACCGTGGCGTATAACGGCTATTCAGTTGTTATATTAAGCATATTTGCTTAATGCCATTTCATTATACTAAACCAATTTGCTTATGTCAAGAGGTTTTTGAGAAAATATTTAACTTTTTTGCTTTAGTTACCTTGACAATATAATAACATATATGCTATACTGCGTTTGCAGTACATAGATGGGAGATAAGAACAATGGCAATCGGTGAAAGAATTCGTTTCATTCGCAATTTGAAAGGTATGACACAGAAGTGGCTCGGCATCGCCGTCGGTTTCCCCGAAAAGACCGCTGACATTCGTATGGCGCAGTATGAATCCGGCTCAAGAACGCCAAAAGCCGATCTGACCGGAGCACTTGCCAACGTGCTTGATGTATCTCCGTTGGCTTTGTCTGTGCCGGATATTGATTCGGAGCTCGGTCTAATGCACACTTTCTTTGCGTTGGAAGATCTTTACGGCTTGAAAATTGATAAAGTCAATGATGAGCTCTGCATCCGTCTTGACTCTCATAGAGGGAACAGCAATGCCTTCCTGTTTGATTTCTTTGCAGCTTGGCAGAAGCAGGCAGAGCTTTTCAAGAACGGTGAAATTTCCAAAGAGGAATATGATCGCTGGCGTTATAACTACCCGAAGTTCGATGCCGACAGCGGATATGTTAAGGTGCCTTCTCAGGAACTCAGTAATGCACTGGCAGATGCCTTCAAAGACCGCCTGAAAGAAGATTAAAGATGACAAAAAGCCCGTAACTGTTTTATCCACAGTTACGGACTTTCTTCGTCTTATAATACGGTTACATTAGTTCCAAAGCCACACCGTTTTTATTCTGATAACCCCAAAACCACTCGGGGTAGAGAATAAAGGGCGCCTCAATGGATGTTATCATTTTGTTATCAAAGCGGGTGGTCAAAGCTCGAAAACCCTTGATATTACTGGGTTTTTGGGCTCTCTTTTATCATTCCCACTCGCTCCCTGTAAATCAATCTTAAACGCATTTGTTTATGAAATTTATCAGAGAGTATTTATATTATTTGAATTATCGGTAAAGCATACGCTATCCGATTTTTTGTTGCCATTTCGTTGCCACAAATATACCATAAACCTCTTAATAAATCAAGATTTGATATGGGCGACAAAGGTATCTTTTATCTTCTTGTTTAAGTCTCTCATATTTTTAAATTGGGAAACATTTATCTCACTAACAATTACATCGTGCAATCTATCTGGTATGTCTGCTGAAACAAACTCCCGATACTTAGTAATAATTTGATTCACTCTAAAATGAACAAACTTTTTCTTATCTTCATCAGTAAGCAGATTGAAAACACCTTTATAATCGAAACGAGATCTTAATTCGGGAGATATTTTGCTTTTGAAATTCTCTTTAGTAATATTTGAGGTAAACACAATAATATAACCATTAACATCATACTCGTCTGCTTGAGAATTTACAATTTTACCGTTCTCAAGAACATCCAAAAAGTAATTGAATACAGCATTATCAGCTTTCTCAAATTCATCTATTAAGATTAAGCCTACATCAGATTCGTTGACTCTTTTCAGCAATTCGCCTCCATCACTTCCAATATATCCTAAAGGACTACCGATCAAACTGTTAAGCGCATCGTGGCTGCTGTAGTTTCCAAAATTGATTTTTGCTAACTTTGCTTGACTTCCAAGTGCCTTATGAATCGTTCTCGCAACCTCAGTTTTACCTACACCAGAGTCACCCATTAAAAACAACGATAGTATTTTATGTTCACCTAACTTATTAAATACTCTGAAGGAAGTGACCAGTTCTTTGAATTCTTCTTTAAAGCGTTCGTGACCGTATAACCTTGCATCAAAATTTGAAAAGAATAAATCTAACTCAGCGTCATCTAAATCAGTAATTTTTTTAACGGAAGAAGATTTTGTCGCTGGTATTTCTTGAACTTCATCTGTGATTTCATCGCTTTCAGTTTCAACATCTGAAAACTCATCGAATATATATCGAAAAATATATTTTATATCTTTCTCATAAGCTTTGTCGCAAATGAAAGAAATATTCTCCCCAAAACTATTGAACAGTTGTTCAAAATTGAACAGTTGCGAGTCGTTCGCTTTTACAAAACCAACCATAGAAGAAATATCAATATAATATTGTTGATACACATCCAAATTGTTAATTTTTTGAGATGAAAGCAGCTGAGACATACTCAAGAATTCAAATCCCGCAGTTGTTTGATCAGATTTAAAATTGAAGAACTGATTTTTTGTGTAGAAAAATAATTTACTCATTCGGTAGCCTTCTTTCGTTTTGCTGCCTTTTGAGGTTTGTCATCAATTTCAGTATCCTCTGATTTTATTACCTGTATAATTGCGAGAAGATCTATGTAATTATAATCTACACCGTCATTTTCACTTTTTAACTTAACTACAGTAGGTACAATGTATTGACTATTATGAACCTCACTATCCGAATCAGAATTTGAAACTTGACCCAACCCTTGAAAGAATTCAAATGAATTTTTTAGTCCGTTAATTTTTGTTTTTCCTTTGTATATTCCGATCAAAGAGACATTTCCGATAAACAAATCATCCACATTATACAGATTCTCAAATTCGCTCTCAAATGTAAGTGGAATTTTTATTAGTACTTTTTCATTACTATTCTTGATTTCGCCTTTTAGTTTATAGGAATAATCCTTGAACATCGAATTGAATAAATTGTTAATGTCAAGTCCACCAGCTTCCGGCAAACGCATACCTTTGAAAGAACCATTGGAAAACATTTTAACTGTTCTCAATTCCGTTTCGTTTTCTAAAGAGAGCGATACATTATCAATTCTAACAAGTTGACCCTCTGTAAGATTACTGAAATCCGTAACAAATTTACATTTGTCCATAACTTCGCTCAAAATAAGCGATTTAGTCATAGTTACCTTGAAATTTTCAAGAACCTTTTGTGAATCCGTTGAACCCGACTTAATATCCGAGCCGACCTCAGCATTGAATAATTTCAAAAATTTTGTACCCATTTTTGCTTGCATTGCTGCATCAATAGTATCGTTTTGTCCAGTTTCTATGCTTTCATCCGTCTTAATAACATTACTTAACATCATCTTTATTTCATATACTTTTGAAAAGTTCAAGTAATAAACATTGAATAGCATTATAAAAGCTCATCCTCCTTTTTCGTTTAAATTTGGAATTTATCTTGTAAACCCCTTATAACTTCCAAACCCAAGCATATATGCTGCCATCGCAATTGCCAAATCTTCTGATTCAACATTCTGTTCGCTTGCCATAGTTCTCAGCTCATCAATAACCGTATCGTGTGGCACAATTGTACCTTCTAACTCTTTAACCGCCTTTTCAATGACGGACGGCAATACCATACACATCTGATAAAAAGCATCATTCTGTCCTGTTACTAAAGCGTAGAATTGATCCAGACTGACTCTACGAATAAGTTTATGACCAACTTTTTTCTTATCAACTGTTGTTTCCCATTTGATATTCTGAGATCGCTGTGCGATCGCTTCTACCAAAAAACAAGCACAGTCATCGTCATTTAGCAACTGATTCTGCATTTTGATAAAGGTTTTACCCGCCGAAGCAGAATTCATTGTATTATGTTTGTTTTTCATTTCAACATAAACGGTATGTACATTTCCTGCGTCAGGAATAGGAATACCGTCAGCATTCTCATAAATTACATCCCAACCGCCTTCTTCACCGTTTGGCGGAACGTGACAATTTTTAATGTATTGGAAAATACGCTGATGAAAATATCCAATATCGTTGTTGTTAGACTTGTCCCTTTGACGGAAAATTTCGTTACTTACAATTTCTTCCCAAGAAGATTGATATACTGTCTTGTCAAAAATCAACTTAATCGGATCAATGATATTTTTATTGAAGCGCTTTAAATCAAATGATTCAAGCTTCTCTCCGTATTTTTCAATCGTTGCTTTGACGTGATTCGAAAAATCTTCTTCACTTATAAAAGTTAAATTCCACATCATAAACTCTCCAATGCTTCTCTTATTTTTACTGCAATTTCATACGCTAAATTAACCGGTACAGCGTTTCCTACCTGTTTATATTGCTGTCCTACACTTCCACAGAATTGCCAATCATCAGGAAAACTCTGACATCTTGCGTTTTCTCTGATTGTAAATGGACGAGGCTCCAATGGGTGACAGCGATCAGTCTGCTTTTGACTTGGAGAAGTTAGAACAGTAAGTGAAGGTTCATCTAAACTCAATCTTCTTAAAATACCCGTTCTGCCGCCTTCCATATACCAACAGCTTTTCATATATTCTTTCGCAATATCTTCGGGAATATCTCTCCAATAACCACCCGGGGGAACAAGTTCAAATATTTTGCGTTTATGATCGGAATATTGTGAACCTTCACTTTGCGGACAATCCAAAAGAATATCTCTCAGTACTGGTTTATACTTATGAGGAGCAGGGAAATCAAACTTAATTTTTTGGACTAAATCATTTCTAATTCCAATCGTAATTAAGCGTTCTCTTTTTTGAGCAACTCCGTAATCCCAAGCATTTAAGACTTGTTTTTGTATGGTATAGCCTTCGCTCTCAAAAATATCTGTAATTGTTTTGTATGTGCGCCCTTTATCGTGTGTCAACAAACCTCGCACATTTTCGAACAAAAACATTTTTGGCTGGAGCTGTTCCAAAAATTTTGCGTAATGATAAAACAATGTACCTCGTGCATCTTCCAAGCCTAATCTTTTTCCAGCATAGGAAAATGCTTGACAAGGCGCACCACCTGATAATAAATCAAGCTCTCCTTTTTTTATGTTAAAATACTCCTCCAAATCTAAACAAGAAATATTGGCAATATCATCGTTGATAACTCGCCAATTCGGACGATTGCATTTTAATGTATCTGATGCAGCTTTATCGAATTCTATTAAGCCGATTGTATCAAATCCAGCTTCTTCAATTCCTAAAGCAAGTCCACCAGCACCTGCAAAGAGTTCAATAGTTGAAAAAAATTTTTGTTTAACGGATTTAGAGTCATCTGTAAATTCCATTATATCACCAATATTGCATTGCAAGGCAATACAAATTTTTTCTATACTTTCAAAAGAGACGGTTTCATTTTTACCCATTCGAGCCATTACATTAAAGCTCACTCCTGACGATTCTTTTAACTCGGTTTTATTCATATTGCGATCAATAAGCAGTTTCCAAAGATTATTATAACAAACAGCCACAATTAGCCTCCATTTCACTAGATAAAACACAACAATGGTTTGTTATATTATAACATATAATCGGTAGAAAAACAAGTGTTACTCACGATATCGTTAGATAATCTCATCTGATATAAAACGGCAGGGATTGTTCCCTGCCGTTGTTGTGTTTATACCGTGTAAATCAGTTCTGCATTTACAATTTCCGTTGCACGATTACGGATATTATTCATCTTCTGCACCCAGAGCATCATATCGGTGGCTTTGAGTTCTTCGGTTACATTTTCTTTTTCGGCAAGGTCATTTACCAGCCGGAGAAAAAGTTGTTGCGCCTGCTGTTCAATATCTGCAAGATATAAATTGAGCTTACCGCTTGTCAGCAAATTGTAGTAAAGCACCTTATGATTTTGCTTTAAATATCGTTTGTGCCTCATTCCCCAAACGCCGATATTCGCTTCTTTTTCTTCTTCCGCCGGTAATAAATCGGGCAACATATAGTCGCCCACTTGTGTATAAGTACCGCCTGTTTGTTCAAAAATTGTGTTTGCCATTTCGTTTTACCTCCAAAAATTTATTTATCTTGAGCGTGAGTTTTCACGCTTACGACCTTTAATATTTCTTGCCTGTTCAAGCAACTCGTCAATTTGTTTATGTCCGAAAACCTTACGCAAAAGCTTGTAATCTTTGACTTCTGAACGCAAGCTTTCGTTTTCGCTTTTCAGCTTTCTGTTGATTTTCGACAACATTTCGTTCTCACGATATAGGTTGCCATTTGTAATATTTAGCCTGTGGTAATTGTCCCAACCTTCAAAACAACGAGCCAATGCCGTCTTGACTAACGCTTTCAACTTTTGAATAAGCGGCTCTGCAATTTTGGTTTTATACGCTTTTGCAGACATAAAGCCTTGCGGATCGGAGAGCTGATATTCGGGTGCATTATTGAGCATTTCTTCCACATTTTTTAAGTTTTCCAAACCATCATCATAATTTAACACTCGCTCGGATAACACATTAAATTTGGCTTGCTTTTCTTCGATTTTAGCACCTAATTGTTCAAGCTCTGCCGCTCGCTCTTGCTTTTTGTAGTCAAGAACAGACAAATGTTTTTCGTGTGTGCCTTTGTGTTCCCACTCAATTCCGTGTCGCTCCATTACGAAAGCTAAAGCGGATTTTTCTACGCTTACCCATTGATTCCACTCGGTATCTCCACGAGTTCCGCCCTTGAAACCTTGTGCGGCTAACGCTTGTTTGAGGCTTACTCTCGTATCAAGTCCACGCTTACTGCCGGTTGTGAACGGAACAAAATCAATATGCAAATGAGGCGTTGCCTCGTCCATATGCAGATGAGCAGAAAACACTTTTAGGTTGGGATTTCGCTCTTGAAATCCACGGTAATACTCATCTAAAATTTGCCTTGCAAGTTGTCCGTTTTCGCTTTCGGCGCTCATATTTTCCTTATCGCCAATCTGCAAAATCAGTTCGTGAAACGGTTTTTCCTGCTTTGAATTTCTGATTTTTTCATAATAATTTTCTATTCTGCGGTCTACCCTTGTCTGCTTTTCGTTGTATCTTTTTAGCGCTTTATCAAACAATTCGTGATAGATTTTCTTTATCGGCTCGTTACAGTAATCAATGTTCAAATGCGTTCTGATCCCGTCAACATTTTCAGCCTTGAACTTGCGGCTGTTGTGATTGACCGAGCCTTTACCTACCATTGCACTTATCGTTCTTTGCATAAGTTATACCTCCAATCTCATAAACTTGCTCGTCCTCGGTTCTGTTACTCTTGTCAAGAGTAACGCAAAAGCACTTTTGACAGGCAAGCCCATCAAAAATGCAACCTGCAAGCAGGTTTTGCGCTCTTCGAGGAGCAAAGAGCCGCCTTTGAAAAGGCACTCTCTGCACACTCCGCTAAACTTTTGCTGTGACAAACCGTGACGATGGTGTCAATGTTTTAGCCCACATCACCGTTCTCGGAAAGTTTGTCACGGCCGTCACGCATTGACGCGCTTTCTTTCCAAAGAGATATTTTTCGCCCGCTATGCGTGCGGCTCGCTTTGTAGTGAATGCCGTAATCTTTGAGCAATCGACCGGCGTTGATACTAAGTCTTAAAGACAGAACATTCGGTTTAATATCCAATCCGATAATCTCGCTCAATTCAGAAGCCGTCCCGTCCCAACGGCTACTGTCCGAAAAAAGAACAGTCGATATTTTTTCAAGCAGCGGGTCGGGTGGCTCCGCCCTAACTTCCGTTTCGCTTTTTTCAAATTCCCATATCAGCCTTTGCGGATTGCGAACAAGGTGTATGCGCTGATCCTGCTGGTCTCTGCCTGTGATGTCAAGCATTGCGGCGTTGGCGGTTCGTTTTTCTTTGCTGAGGACAAAAGCGCCGTCTGCCGCACCGAGCAAACCGTTAGTGCCTGATATGGTATCAAACTTATCGTCAGCCTGCTGTTTGCGTGTATGATGAACAATCAGCATTGTAACCTTGTAGCTGTCGGCTAGCGCTTTCAGTTTTGCGACTACATCGTAATCGCTTCCGTAACTGTAATCCGCACCGCCTGTTTCTCGAACACGCTTGAGCGTATCTATGATAATCAGTCCGGTGTCAGGGTGTTCTTGTATAAAGCCTCGTATTTGGTCTTCCAAACCGCCGTTTACGGTTTTGCATTCTGTTGCAAAATACAGGTTGTCCGTTCCGTCTGCACCGAACATATGATAGAGCCTACGCTGTAAACGTGGATAATCGTCTTCAAGAGCAAAGTAAAGGACTGTTGCTTTGCGGACTTTATAATTCCAAAGCGGCGTACCAGTGCTGATATGGTAAGCAAGCTGTGCCATCATAAAGCTTTTACCCACTTTCGGAGAACCCACGAACAAGTAAGTCCCCTGATAAAGCAGACCGTCTATGAGTGCGGTTTGCGTTTCAAAATCGGTATCATACAGAGTTGACATTGAAACAGTTTTCAGATAGGACGGATTCATTTGCCTGAGCATTTCTCTTTGCATTTCACGAAAACTTTCGTCCAAATCCTTGATATTTTCATCGTAATCGGTTATACTATTGTCAGTACATTTTTGGATTGACTGCTCCGTATCTGCGCCAACAGATACATTCGGAGCGGTCATTTCTTTTTTATCGGTCATTCCGATTCCTCCTTTAATCCGCCGAGAATATCGGCTATCATTTCAATTAAGTCAAGCAGCTCGTCATTGACTTCGCCGCCGGCTTCTATTCTCTGTAATTCCGACAGCACATCGGCAAGCTGATTACGCAATGCCTTGAATACTCTCGGATTGCCTTGCACAACTATATTTCTGTGCGTGAGTCGCCTTGTGATATAATCCTGCTTAGTTAGTCCTGAAAGCCGTACATAAGTTTCAATTTGCTTATCTTCCTCCGGCGATACACGAAACGCTACGGTTTTGTTACGCCATCGGTTATGCTCATCTCTGTTTTTCAGTGACATTTTACTCGCCCCTTTCCATATCTAACTTATCTGCCATTTCAGCCTGCTTTGACGGGAATAAGTGTGCATAGTTGTAAGTTATATCAATGCTTTCATGTCCTACTCGGTCGGCAATAGCCGTTGCAGAAAATCCCATATCAATCAGTAAACTAACGTGGCTGTGGCGAATGTCGTGAATACGGATTCTCTTTACGCCTGCTTCTTTTGCGCCTCTGTTCATTTCTCTGTGCAGATAGCTTTTTGTAACAGGAAACATTCTGTCCTCCAAACCTACATCGTAAAGCATTTTCAGATAGTCCTGCATTTCATCACAAAGGAACTTCGGCAGCTGAATTGTGCGGTTGCTTTTCTCTGTTTTCGGAGAAGTAATAATATCTCTGCCGTTCAAATGCTGAAACGACTTATTGATTGTAACCGTTCGCTTTTCAAAATCGAAATCAGCAGGAGTAATAGCTAACAGCTCGCCCTCACGAATACCCGTCCAATACAGCATTTCAAATGCATAGTATGACATCGGCTTATCCATCATTGCATCGGCAAACTTCAAATACTCCTCTTTCGTCCAGAAAAGCATTTCACGATTTTTCTTTTTACCCATACTACCCGCCTTTTGACAAGGATTTTCTTTCAGGTTGTAGTACCTGACAGCATGGTTAAATATCGCAGACAGCTGATTGTGAATTGTTTTCAAATATACGGGAGAATACGGCTTGCCGTTATCGCCCTTATAATTGATAAGCTTATTTTGCCAAGTGATAATTTGTTGTGCGGTTATGTTGCACATCTTCAGCTTACCGAAATAGGGCATTAGCTTTGTCTGAATGATATGTTCCTTGGTTGCCCAAGTGTTCTCCTTAATACGAGCCTGCATATCCTCAGAATAATGCTGCACAAAGCTCTTAAAGGACATATCCAAATCACCGCCCAGCTTGTTAAGCTGTTCTCGCTCCCAAGCCTGTGCTTCACGCTTTGTTTTGAACCCTCGTTTCTGCGACTGCTTTCGCTCACCGTTCCAATCAGTGTAACGGTAAAGCACTCGCCAAGTGTTTGTTTTTTCTTCTTTATATACTGCCATTATTTAATTCCTCTCTTTCTTAGTTGCACCGTAGCAGGTGCGTTCCATAAAATACTGTTTATTTACTCGCCCTGAAATTGTCATAAACCCTTTTTCTTTCAGTTCGGCATTTAGCTTTTGTACAATTTTGTATGCGTAAGATTTTGAGATACCCAGTTCCTGAGCCACCTCATCAACTCTCATAAAGCTTGTACTTTCCATTAAGTCACCCCCTTTTTTACTCGATTTTTGGTAATTCGATTATTTAGTGTCGGAGAACTTCCTGGCCGCATTCCGATTTGCCCGAGCGGATATGCCATTACCGTGACATATGACGGTTATTCTGTTGTCAAGCAAACAACCTAACGCTATTTGCTTAACTATTATACTAAACAAATTCCGTAAAGTCAAGTGGCTTTCGAGAAAATATTTAACTTTTTTGTTTTGGTTATCTTGACATGCACTAAACATATATGATATACTTATCGCATATTACATAATCAAGGAGCGTAATTGCTATGGCAATCGGTGAAAGAATTCGTTTCTTCCGCAATCTGCGGGGAATGACACAAAAGTATTTAGGAACGGTAGTCGGTTTTCCCGAAAAGACCGCTGACATCCGTATGGCACAGTATGAGTCCGGCTCAAGAACGCCCAAAGCTGATCTAACCGAAAACCTTGCCGGTGTGCTTGGAGTTTCGCCGCTGGCTCTGTCTGTACCTGACATTGACAGCTATCTTGGGTTAATGCACACGCTTTTTACATTAGAGGATCGTTATGGATTGACAATTGAAAAAGGTGAGAACGGCGTTTCTATGTGTGTTGACCCCCGCAAGGGAAAAGACGCTGCCGAGCTTTCCGAAATGCTAAATGCGTGGGCAAAACAGGCTGAAAAGTACCATAACGGCGACATCAGCCGTGAGGACTATGACAAGTGGCGTTATAACTATCCGAAATATGATGAAAATTCCGGTTATGTTAAAGTCCCGTCACAGGGACTCAGTGACAAAATGATTGAGGCTTTCAAAGACCGACTGAAAAACGATTAAATACAAGCATAAGAAAAAGAGCTAACTGACTTCTCAAAAAATCAGTTAGCTCTTTACTTTTACAATAATTCAAATAATGTTGCCATTTTGTTGCCAAAAAGCATATACAATCGGCAAAAGCCCAGTAAAATAAGGCTTTTTCACGGGTGTGAAATCATTCCCACTCGATCGTTGCCGGGGGTTTGCCGGTGCAGTCGTAGAGGACGCGGTTGACGTGCTGGACCTCGTTGACGATGCGGCTGGTGACGGTTTGGAGCAGGCTCCACGGAATCTCGGCGGCTTCGGCCGTCATGAAATCGGTGGTGGTCACGGCGCGCAGGGCCACGGCATAGTCGTAGGTGCGCTCATCACCCATAACGCCCACACTGCGCATGTTGGTCAGCGCGGCGTAGTACTGGCTGATGCTCTTATCGAGACCGGCTTTTGCGATCTCCTCGCGCCAGATGGCGTCGGCTTCCTGCACCATCTTGACCTTATCCGGCGTGACTTCGCCGATGATGCGGATGGCAAGGCCGGGGCCGGGGAACGGCTGGCGGCTGACGAGGTATTCCGGCAGACCCAGCTCACGGCCGGCCTGACGTGTCTCGTCCTTAAAGAGGTCACGCAGCGGCTCGACGATCTCCTTGAAATCGACGTAATCCGGCAGACCGCCTACGTTGTGGTGCGACTTGATGACGGTGCTTTCGCCGCCGAGGCCGCTTTCCACGACGTCGGGGTAGATGGTGCCCTGCGCGAGGAAATCGACGGCGCCAATCTTCTTTGCTTCTTCTTCAAAGACGCGGATGAACTCTTCGCCGATGATCTTGCGCTTTTTCTCCGGCTCAGATACGCCGGCGAGCTTATCGTAGAAGCGCTGGCGAGCGTTGACGCAGACGAAATTGAGTTCGAACTGGCCGTTCGGGCCGAAGACCTCGCAGACTTCTTCCATCTCGTTCTTGCGCAGCAGGCCGTGGTCGACGAATACGCAGGTGAGCTGCTTGCCGACGGCTTTAGAGAGCATGGCTGCCGCAACGGAGGAATCAACACCGCCGGAAAGGGCGCACAGCACTTTGCCGTCGCCAATCTTCTCACGCAGCGCCTTGACGCTCGTCTCGACGAAGGAGCCCATTTTCCAGTCGCCCTTGCAGCCGCAGACGTTGTAGACAAAATTGTGCAGCATCGTCTTGCCTTCCGGCGTGTGGAGCACTTCCGGGTGGAACTGGAAGCCGTAGAGGTTCTTTTCCGGCAGCTCGATGGCGGCGACCGGGCAGTTATCGGTATACGCGGAGATTGTGAAGCCTGTGGGCGCGGTCTCGGCGTAGTCGTTGTGGCTCATCCAGCAAATGGTCTCCGGGCTGACGTTCTCAAAGACCTTGGACTTGGTATCGACGTGAACCAGCGTTTTGCCGTATTCACGCTCCGGCGCCTTGCAGACATGACCGCCGAGCAGATGCGTCATGAGCTGGAAGCCGTAGCAAAGTCCGAGCACGGGGATACCGAGATCGAAAATCGCGGGATCAATGGTCGGCGCACCGTCGACGTAAACGCTGTTCGGGCCGCCGGTGAAGATGATGCCCTTGGGGTTCTGCGCGCGAATGGCGTCAAGACCCACGCGGTAGGACACGATCTCGCAGTATACATTGCACTCGCGGACGCGGCGTGCGACCAGCTGGTTATACTGTCCGCCGAAGTCCACTACGAGCACTTTTTCGTTTTGTGGCATATTACACCCTGCCTTCCTGAATTTAAAACGTTGGTTCAACGATTGAATACAATTCTATTTTACTCCACTGTGACAGATTTTGCAAGATTGCGCGGCTTATCAATATCGCAGCCCTTCATGGAGGCGACATAGTACGCAAACAGCTGCATTGGGATGACTGAGAGGGAGGGGAGCATGAACGATGCGGTCTTCGGAATGTAGAACACCATATCTGTCTGCTCGGCAATCTCTTTTTTGTCTTCCGTCGCAACACCCAGCACGACAGCGCCGCGCGCCTTGACCTCTTTGATATTCGACATCATTTTATCAAAGAGGCGGGCGTCGGTCGCAAGCGCAATGACAAGCGTGCCGTCTTCGATGAGGGAGATCGGGCCGTGCTTGAGCTCGCCCGCGGCGTAGGCCTCGGAGTGAATGTAGGAAATCTCCTTGAGTTTGAGGGAAGCTTCCAGAGACGCGGCGTAATCGACATTGCGGCCGATAAAGTACATGTCGCTTGCGTTGAAATACTTGGAAGCAAAGAACTGAATATTCTCCTTGTGCTTCAGCATTTCGTCAATCTGCTCCGGCAGCTTTTCGAGTGCCGCGATGTATGCACTGAGCTGCTCCTGCGTGAATTTGCCGAGCTGCTCGCCGATGTACAGCGCCAGAAGATAAATGACCGCAAGCTGCGTGCTGTATGCTTTTGTGGACGCGACGGAAATTTCCGGGCCTGCCCACGTATACAGCACGTCGTCCGATTCGGTTGCAATGGTGCTGCCGACAACGTTCACGACGGAGAGCACA
>ENA-ORNQ01000448-ORNQ01000448.1-human-gut-metagenome-genome-assembly--contig:-NODE-448-length-41883-cov-15.175983_pt1 | contig 41883 bp, 41 predicted proteins | sample MGYA00242116_ERZ509024 | MGnify/ENA primary metagenome ERZ509024 (study PRJEB26280, sample SAMEA2338697) | human gut metagenome | biome: human gut; feature: human-associated habitat; material: faeces...
ACACCCCATTCGTTAGTAGTATACCATACTGTCTAACAAATGGGGTGCTGTTCATTGTGTATTGCCGGAGCCTTTGGCTTAAGCTGACGGGAGCTGAACTCTATCGTCTGTCGGTGCGCCCGCTCGCACTTTTTGACTTTTTTCACGGAAAGCTGCCCGTCAAAACCGAAAGCGGTTTTGACGGGCAGCTTATATTACTTTGCGATAAAAATGTTGTCTGCGGTAATATCCTTGAGAGTGGGTGTGCCGCACATGGTCATCGTACCCTTGAGCTCGGCGACTATCTTGTCCATGTAGACCTTGAAGCCCTCCTTACCCTCGGCGTAGACGAAGGGAACGATGGGTCTGCCGATCAAAACACCGTCAGCGCCCAGAGCCAGAGCCTTGAACACATCGACACCCGAGCGGATACCGCCGTCGACGAATACCTTGATTTTGCCGTCGACCGCCTTGACGATATCGGGCAGGACCTCGGCGGTTGCGGGGGTGTTGCCCTGAACTCTGCCGCCGTGGTTCGATACGACGATAGCGTCGGCACCGGCCTCGATTGCTTTCATTGCACCCTTAACAGTCATGATGCCCTTGATGATAAACGGCATCTTGGCATGAGAAATGATCTCACGCATCTCCTCAACGGACTTTGAGCCTGCGTTGGGATTCATTGCCTTGAGGAAGGGAAGCCCCGCACCGTCAACATCCATTGCAACGGCAAAGGTGCCGACCTCGTTGAGCAGATCTATCTTTTCAAAAACAAACTCCTTGTTCCACGGCTTTATCGTCGGGATGCCGATTCCGCCGACCTTTGCCATGTCCTTGGCGGCATTTTTCATGACCTCGGGGTCAACGCCGTCGCCGGTCAGGGCGCAGATACCGTACTCGGCTGCGGCGGGGACGAGGATGCCGTTGTAGCTGATATCGTTGTGCTTATCGCCGTAGTGCATGTTCACGGCTCCGAGGGGGGCTACAAAAATGGGGGCAGCGAACTTTTTGCCGAACAGCTCAAAGGTGGTATCCACCTCGGCATTGGGGCACAGAGTGTCCATATTGACGAAAATTTCCTGCCACTTGTCATAGTTGCGGGCAGCGCCGTTGCCGGGTACCTTGCTGCCGGGACCGGGCATTGCGTTTGCGCAGGCTCGTCCGTTGCATACGGGGCAAGCCTTGCAGTAGGGGCCGACCTGAGTTTTTGCAGAAGCTAAGATTTCATTGTAATTCATAATGAACCTCCTATGTTTATTCTATGATCAAATTCCCGTTAAATCAAAATCGGGTATCATCTCGTCCGTTGCCGAGTCAGGCTCCTGCCAGAAGCCGTATTCGATACCGCACTCGGCCATATAATCGCACAGCCTATCGTTCAAATCCTTAGACACCGTACCTTGAAGCTCGGGGAAACGCTCCGTGTTCGGCATGGGCGTGAACTGGCACATGAGCGAAAACAGCACGCTGTCACCCGGGAAATGCTCGGCGACATATTTTATGACCGCCCTTGAATTATCCTCGTTCCCGGGAAGGATAAGATGGCGGATGAGCACACCGCTTTTGAGCATATCATTTCTGTCAAGCACAAATTTGCCGACCTGTCTGAACATTTCGTCAATGGCCGCCGTGGCGACATCGGGGTAGTTGGGTGCTGCGCAGTAGCGCTTTGCCGTCTCTGGCGAGAGATATTTAAGGTCGGGCATGTAAACTTGAACGAGCCCGTCCAATCTGCGCAGCATCTCGACGCTGTCGTAGCCGGAGCTGTTCCACACAACCGGGATAGTGAGCTTCGCCCGCTCGAGAGCCGAGACTATCTCGGGCACATAGTGGGAGCCGGTGACAAGGTTTATGTTGTGTACGCCCTTGTCTTGAAGTTCAAGGAAAATGTCGCTCAGCCGCTCAACCGAAACGGTTTTGCCGACTTTACCACGGCTTATCTCGTGGTTTTGGCAGAACACGCAGCACAGGTTGCAGCCGGAAAAAAACACTGTTCCCGAGCCGCGCTCGCCGCTTATGCACGGCTCTTCGCCGTAGTGCGGGGCGGCTCTTGCGATGCGCGGCAGCCTCGGCGAGCGGCACACGCCGGCAGCCGTAATATCGTCTCTAATTTGTCCGCAATGCCTCGGACAGTCGTTGCAAATCATAACAGACCTTCTTTGAATGTGCAGTTTGCTGTTTGTTAAGCACTTTACAGCTTTGAATATAACAAAAAATTGTCGAAAATGCAACAAATATTATAATTCATAAAAAAGTGCATCTTTTTTAAAGAAAATGTGCTAAAATGCAGTAAAGAACAGTTAAAAAGATACGAATCGGGTAAAGCTAAATGTTGAACATCGTATTGGTCGAGCCGGAGATACCGCATAATACCGGCGCAATAGCCCGCACCTGTGCCGTTACGGGCGCAAGGCTTCATCTTATAAAGCCCTTGGGATTTGATATATCCGATAAAGCCGTCAAGCGCTCGGGACTTGATTACTGGTGGCTGGTGGATATAAATGTCTATGAAGACATTGACGATTACTTTGCCAAAAACGGCGACGAAAACCTTTGGCTTGCGACTACAAAAGCACCACGCTCGTATGCCGAGGCCGACTTCACGACCAAGGATGTGACAATCATGCTCGGAAAGGAGACCGCCGGACTGCCCGAATGGCTGCGTGAAAAGTACCGTGACCGATGCATAAGAATACCCATGAGAAGCGAGGCCCGAAGCCTCAATCTTTCCAACTCCGCCGCAATTTTAGCCTATGAGGCGCTGCGGCAGCAGGGCTTCCCGGGATTAAGCGGGGAAGGCTCTATGAGTGCCGACTGAGCCGGTTTTCGGCTTATCAAATAAATTCAGATCACTTGACGGAAGGGAGATCAAAAAATGAATTACAACAAAAAAAGCGTTCTCGATGCCGATGTTCGGGGAAAGAAGGTGTTGCTGCGCTGTGATTTCAATGTGCCCCAGAACAAGGAAACGGGTGCGATAACCAGCGATAAGCGCATTGTTGCCGCACTGCCTACGATCAAGTATCTGCTTGAAAACGGCGCAGCCGTGATAGCATGCTCCCACCTCGGCAAGCCCAAGGGAGAGTGGAAGCAGAAGCTGACGCTTGCTCCCGTTGCCGAGCGCCTTTCCGAGCTTCTCGGTCAGAAGGTCATTTTCGCAAACGATATCATCGGCGATGATGCCAAGGCCAAGGCCGCAGCATTGAAGCCGGGCGAGATAATGCTGCTTGAGAACCTGCGCTTTGATATCCGTGAGGAGAAAAACGGCGCAGACTTTGCAAAGGCTCTTGCCGACATGGCCGAGGTCTATGTCTCCGACGCTTTCGGCACGGTGCACCGTGCACACGCATCCACCGCAGGCGTTGCGGCGTATCTTCCCGCATACGCAGGCCTGCTCGTTGAAAAGGAGCTGTCGGTAATGGGCAAGGCTCTTGACGACCCGAAGCGCCCCTTTGTCGCAGTTCTCGGCGGCGCCAAGGTCTCCGACAAGATAGGCGTTATCAACAATCTGCTTGAAAAGGCAGACACCGTCATCATTGGCGGCGGCATGGCCTACACATTTATAAAGGCAATGGGCTACGAGATAGGCAACTCTCTGCTTGAAGCCGACAAGCTCGACTATGCTCTTGAGATGATCGAGAAGGCAAAGCGCAACGGCGTTTCGCTGCTGCTGCCTGTCGACACCGCCGTCGGCAATGAATTCAAGGCCGACTGCGACAGCGAGGTAGTTGACATCAAGGCTATGCCTGCAGGCTGGATGGGCATGGACATCGGCCCCAAAACTATCGAGCTGTTCTCCGACGCTATCAAAAACGCAGGCACGGTCGTGTGGAACGGCCCCATGGGCGTGTTTGAGTTTGACGCATTCGCAAAGGGCACCAAGGCAATGGCGCAGGCTCTTGCCGACTCCGGCGCTATCACCATAGTCGGCGGCGGCGACTCTGCTGCGGCTGTCGAAAAGCTCGGCTTTGCAGATAAGATGACGCATATTTCCACGGGAGGCGGCGCATCTCTGGAGTTCCTCGAAGGACTGGAGCTGCCCGGCGTTGCCTGCCTGCTTGACAAATAAGAAAAGGAGGCACTCCATGAATACCAAGTACAGAAAAGCCATAATAGCCGGCAATTGGAAGATGAATATGCTGGTCAGTGATATAAAGCCCTTTATCGAGGAACTCAAGCCACTGCTTCCCAAGACTAAGACCTGTGAAACGGTGTTGTGCGTTCCGGCAGTCAATGTCCCGGCTATGATAAGAGCGGGCAAGGAGGTCAAAATATGCTGCGGTGCGCAGGATGTCTCCTGCCACGATATGGGCGCATATACCGGCGAAATTTCCGCAGCCCAGATTGCCGATGTCGGCGCAAAATACTGCATTGTAGGTCACTCGGAGCGCAGAGCGTATCACAATGAGACCGACCTTGATGTAAATTGCAAAACCAAAAAACTGATAGAGCACGGAGTGTGCCCCATCATATGCGTGGGTGAATCCCTTGAGCAGCGTGAAGCGGGGCTGACCATGTCCCACATCAACTATCAGGTTCGTGCGGCTCTTGCAGGTGTTGACATGATCGGTCTTCGTCGCTGCGTCATAGCCTACGAGCCCATTTGGGCGATAGGAACCGGAAAGACTGCTACCGCCGAGCAGGCCGAGGAGGTATGCGGTGAGATTCGCTCAATAATAAGAGAAGTTTACGGCGCACGCCCCGCAAGAGGCATAAGCATTCTTTACGGCGGCAGCATGAATGCCAAGAATGCGGCAGAGCTGCTTGCTCAGCCGGACATTGACGGCGGACTCATTGGCGGCGCATCGCTCAAGCCTGCTGACTTTGCGACGATAATCGCTGCTACGGGGGCAGAAAATGAGTAAAGCAGTACTGGTTATAATGGACGGCTTCGGAATTGCACCCGCCTCGGAGTACAATGCAATATCCGTTGCGAAAACGCCCAATCTCGACAAGCTCTTTGCCGAGAATGCGTACACGCAGCTTTCCGCCTCCGGCCTTGATGTGGGATTGCCGGAGGGGCAGATGGGCAACTCCGAGGTCGGCCACACGAATATCGGCGCAGGCCGTGTCGTGTTTCAGGATCTGCCTAAGATAACAAAGTCGATTCAGGACGGCGACTTCTTTGAAAACCCTGCATATGTAGATGCCATGGACGCTGCAAAACAAAACGGCAAGGCGCTGCATATTATGGGACTATTGTCCGACGGCGGTGTGCACAGCCATATAAGCCATATTTTTGCGGCTTTGGATATGGCAAAGCACCGTGGCCTTGATAAGGTCTATGTCCACTGCTTCCTTGACGGTCGTGATGTGCCGCCCAGAAGCGGAGCGGGCTATGTAAAGCAGCTTGCCGATAAGTGCGAACAGCTCGGCAACGCAAGAATTGCTACCCTGCAAGGCAGATTTTACGCAATGGACCGTGACAAGCGCTGGGACAGAGTGGAAAAGGCGTATAATGCCATCGTCTGCGGCGAGGGCAAGCTTGAGTCCGACCCCGTCAAGGCGGTCGAGAAAAGCTACGCCGCCGATGTCAGCGATGAGTTTGTCGAGCCCGTTGTATGCTGCCGTGACGGTGTGATAAATGAAGGTGACAGCGTCATTTTCATGAACTTCCGACCCGACCGTGCAAGAGAAATTACATGGGCGCTCAACCTGCCGGACTTTGACGGCTTTGTGCGCAAAAAGACCGTGTACCCGCTGAGCTTCGTCTGCACGGCACAGTATGACGAAAACCTCGACATCCCAATCGCATTCCCACCCGAGACCATCGAAAACACCCTCGGCACGGTCGTGAGCGCAAGAGGCTTCAAGCAGTTTCGTGTCGCCGAGACCGAGAAATATGCCCATGTGACATTTTTCTTTAACGGCGGTGTCGAAAAGCCCGAGACGGGCGAGGAACGCTGCCTTGTGCCGTCGCCCAAGCAGTTTGCGACCTACGACCTCATCCCCGAGATGAGCGCCGCCGAGGTCGCCGATAAGCTGATAGCGGCGATAGAAAGCGGAGAGTATGAGCTCATAGTCTGCAATTTTGCAAACTGCGACATGGTCGGCCATACCGGCGTCATGGAAGCGGCGGTAAAGGCCGTGGAAACCGTTGATGAGTGCATGGGCAGGGTGTATGATGCCGTTAAAGCGCAAAGCGATACCGTGCTTCTGGTCACCGCCGACCACGGCAACGCCGACTGTATGTTCAAAGACGGCAAGGTAAACACTGCACATACCACAAACCCCGTGCCCTTTGCAGTCTGCAAGGCCGGCGTTACCCTCAGATCGGGCGGCAGACTTGCCGATATCGCCCCCACGATACTTGAGATAATGGACATTGAAAAGCCGTCGGAAATGAACGGCGTAAGTCTTATAAAATAACTTGTAAGGAGAAATGATAATGAAGCAGTATTTTGAAATCGTCGATGTGATGGCAAGAGAGATCCTTGACTCACGAGGCAATCCCACCGTTGAGGTCGAGGTCACACTCGATGACGGCACCGTCGGCCGTGCGGCAGTCCCCTCGGGCGCTTCCACCGGTATGTACGAGGCATGCGAGCTGCGTGACGGCGACAAGAGCCGTTACGGCGGCAAGGGCGTTACCAAGGCAGTTGAGAATGTAAACGGCGAGATAGCCGAGGCTATGGTCGGACTGAATGTCCTTGACCAGACCGGCATCGACAAAATGCTCATCGAGATAGACGGTACTCCCAACAAGACCCGTCTCGGCGCAAACGCCATCCTCGGTGTATCTCTTGCATGCGCCCGTGCAGCAGCCGAGGTCACCGGCCAGAGCCTGTATAACTACATCGGCGGCGTGAATGCAAAGACCCTGCCTTGCCCGATGATGAATGTTCTCAACGGCGGCGCACATGCGACCGGCTCGAATGTCGACATTCAGGAGTTCATGATAATGCCCGTCGGCGCAACAAGCTGGAAGGAAGCACTGCGTATGTGTGCAGAGGTTTTCCACACCCTCAAGAAGGTCGTTCCCGCATCCGGCGTGGGCGATGAGGGCGGTTACGCACCCAATCTCGACTCCGACGAGGACGCACTCAAGGCTCTTGTCACTGCGATCGAAAAGTCCGGCTACAAGCCCGGCGAGGACTTCATGATAGCCATCGACGGCGCTGTTTCCGACTGGTATAACGAAGAAGATAAGTGCTACCACCTGCCCAAGAGAGGCACCGTCATGACCAGTCAGCAGATGGTCGATATGTGGGCTGACTTCGTTGAGAAGTACCCCATCATCTCTATCGAGGACGGCATGGGCGAGAACGACTGGGAGGGCTGGCAGCTCATGACCAAGACCCTCGGCCACAAGATCCAGATCGTCGGCGACGACCTGTTCGTCACCAACACCGAGCGCATCAAGAAGGGCATCGAGCTCGGCGCAGCAAACTCCGTTCTCATCAAGCTCAACCAGATCGGCACTCTGACCGAGACCCTTGATGCAATCCAGATGGCACACCGTGCAGGCTGGACTGCAGTCGTCTCCCACCGCTCCGGCGAGACCGAGGACACCACCATCGCAGATATCTCCGTCGGCGTGAACGCAGGTCAGATAAAGACCGGCGCACCGTCCCGCACCGACCGTGTCTGCAAGTACAATCAGCTTCTGCGCATCGAGGAGGAGCTCTTCGACGCAGCCCAGTACCCCGGCAAGAACGCATTCTTCTCCATAAAGTAAACCATTCAAAACGAGACAGGCGTTGCCTGTCTCGTTTTACTTAAAATTTGTACTTGAAAAAACTCAACAGTGATGTTATAATCAGAAAGCTACGGAGAATTAGCTCAGCTGGTTAGAGCGCTCGCCTCACACGCGAGAGGTCAGCAGTTCGAGTCTGCTATTCTCCACCAAACAAGAACTCCCGTTGGTGAGCCAACGAGAGTTCTTGTTTTATTATTCATTATTCATTAAAACTCCTCGGTATTCACTGACCGGTGTATTCAATAATCACCTTTTTACACTCGTTGCAGTTGTATGCATACACCGATGACGAGTTATCCGCAGCACCGTTTTCGAGACTGACTGCACCCTTACCGAGGAACGACAGGGAAGGGAGAAACTGCTTTTTCGGCGTCCATGTAACGCCGTCACGGCACTGGATGAAGCCTGCTTCCATTTCCTTTCCGCAATACAGACAGAGCATTTTTGTCACTCCTTTTTGCTTGTTTGTCGATATGATACCACACAAATAAGCCTTTGTACAGCAAACATCTGACCCTTTTCAGGCAAAAATGCGCAGAAAGCCTTAATTTACCAATTATGTCCGCATTTGAGGCTTAAGCATCAATAAAAGCAAAAAATGCACTTAAATCAGTGCAAAAATGTGTGAAAAATATATCTATTGACTAAATAAACAAAAAAACAGCGATATTTTTGGCGATTTTTGCGGTAGAATATTTGCAAAAATGCGGTTTATATTATTGACGGAAAAATTGCGTGATGTTAAAATATATTCGTTTCAGTAGATTCATATACTGGATTAGAAGGGGCATGTCCAATGAAGAAAGTAAAAGTCCTTATAGGAAACTACGGCAGTGGCAAGAGTGAACTTGCGCTGAACTTCGCAATTCAGGCAGCGGCAAGAGGTGAGCGCACCGAGCTTATCGACCTTGATATGGTCAACACATACTTCCGCCTGACCGAGCGCGGCAAGCTTGTCGAGCAGAAGGAGATAAGACTCGTTTCCCCGAACTACGCCTGCTCGGGTATCGAGACGCTTTCGCTTCCCGCCGAGGTCGCTTCCGCTTTCGTTCTTGATTGGGACACGGTCGTCTTTGATGTCGGCGGCGACGATGTCGGCGCAACGGCGCTCGGCAGATATAAGTCCGATTTTGACGATTTGACCGATGATCAGCTTGAGGTCTTGAATGTCGTCAATATCCGCAGACCGCTCTCGGGCACGGTTGAGAAGCTCATAAAACTCCAGGACGGCATGGCTAAGCACTCCAGGCTCAAGATAACCGGCATGATAAATAACACGAACCTTGCGACCGAGACAGGCGAGGAGGAGCTGCGTGACGGATACAAGATGCTCAAGGAGGTCTCCGACCGTACCGGCATCCCAGTGGCATACACCACCGGCAAAAAGGCGCTGCTGGATAAGTTCCTTGCCGAGGGCCACGACCCGAAGTACATCGGCACTCCCATTGCGATAGACATGTACATGCACCGTGACTGGGATTCTTACATAAAGTACGGTCTGCATACAGTCGACCCGCAGAAGAATTTCAAGCACTAATATGCGCGATCCCGCTTTATGCGGTTTTTACATAGTTGGCAAAATAAAAGCAAAATAAAGAAAAGAGGTAGCAAAATGGTAAAGGTAACCATCAATGAAGACCTGTGCAAGGGCTGTGGTCTCTGTGCAAGAGCCTGCCCCAAGGGCTGCATTGAACTTTCCAAGGCAAAAATCAACGCAAAAGGCTATCACCCGGCAGAGGTTGTAAAACCCGAGGAGTGTATCGGCTGCGCATCCTGCGCACGCACTTGCCCCGACGTGGTGATCCGCATCGAGAAGGATTAAGGAGGAAAATAGAAAATGGCAAAACAGCTTATGAAGGGTAGCGAAGCTATCGCAGAGGCCGCCATCAGAGCCGGCGCTCGTTATTTCTTCGGCTATCCGATCACCCCGCAGACTGAGATCCCTGAGTATATGTCTGCCCGTATGTTCGATCCCGAAGTAAACGGCTGCTTCCTTCAGGCAGAGTCCGAAGTCGCAGCTATCAACATGATCTACGGCGCAGCCGGTACCGGTGCCCGTGCAATCACTTCTTCCTCCAGCCCCGGCATCTCCCTGAAGCAGGAAGGTATCTCCTACTGCGCAGGCGCAATGCTTCCCTGTGTCATCCTCAATGTTATGCGTGGTGGCCCCGGCCTCGGCAACATTCAGGCTTCCCAGGGCGACTACTTCCAGGCAGTCAAGGGCGGCGGCAACGGTGACTACCACCTGCTGACCTACGCACCCTCCTCCGTTCAGGAAGCAGTTGATATCATGATGTTTGCATACGACAAGGCAGAGAAGTACCGTATCCCCGTACTTTTCATCGCAGACGGTATCATCGCTCAGATGATGGAGCCTGTTGAGATGCCCGATTTCGTCGACTTCAAGATCGACCCCGAGAAGAAGCCCTGGGCTTGCACCGGCTGGAAGCCCGGCGACGATCCTGCAAAGCGCGGCGTTATCAACTCCATTTACATCGACACCGAGTCCCTGTCCGTACATAACGATGATCTGCAGAAGATGTACGCAGAGGTCAGAGCAAACGAGCAGATGTGGGAAGAGTACAAGCTTGAGGACGCAGAGTTTGTCATCACCGCTTTCGGTACTGTTGCCCGTATCGCAAAGTCCGCTATCGACCAGCTCAGAGAAGAAGGCATTAAGGTCGGTCTGGTTCGCCCGATCACCGTATGGCCTTTCCCGTACGATGCAGTCAAGAAGGCAGCTTGCGCAGACGGCGTAAAGGCAGTTCTCGATGTAGAGCTGAACGAAGGCCAGATGCTCGAGGATGTCAAGCTCGCAATCAACGGCGCAAAGCCTGTTGATTTCTTCGGTCACCTGGGCAGCGAGATGCCCACCACCGATGAGATCGTCGCAAAGATCAAGAGCATGAAGGAGGGTATGTAAAATGTCCGTAGTATTTGAGAAAACCAAACTCCTTACCGACAAGACTTTCCACTACTGCCCCGGCTGCAACCACGGCATTATCCACCGTCTGGTAGCTGAGTCCATTGATGAGCTCATCAAGGAAGGCGTTATCGAAGAAGGTAAGGTCATCGGCGTAGCACCTGTTGGCTGCTCCGTCTTTGCATATGATTACTTTAACTGCGATATGTACGAAGCCGCTCACGGCCGTGCACCCGCATGCGCAACCGGCGCAAAGCGCGTCGTCGGCAAGGACACCCTCGTATTCACCTACCAGGGCGACGGCGACCTTGCCTCTATCGGTACTGCTGAGATCGTTCACGCAGCACACCGTGGCGAGCATATCACCACTATCTTTGTCAACAACGCAATTTACGGCATGACCGGCGGCCAGATGGCTCCTACCACTCTCGTAGGCCAGAAGACCACCACTTCTCCCAAGGGTCGTGACGAAGCATGGTGCGGCGCTCCTATCCGTATTTCCGAGATGCTCGCAACCATCCCCGGCTCTTACTACATTGAGCGTTGCGCAGTCAACAACAACATGAACATCAACAAGACCAAGAGAGCAATAAAGAAGGCTTTCACCTATCAGATGCAGGGCAAGGGCTTCACCCTGATCGAGGTTCTTTCCACCTGCCCGACCAACTGGGGTCTGTCCCCCGTTGAGGCAATGAAGTGGCTTGAAGAGAATATGATTCCTTACTATCCTCTCGGTGTAAAGAAAGACAAGGAGGCCGAATAATATGAAAAAAGAGTTTATATTCGCAGGCTTCGGCGGTCAGGGCATGCTCCTGATCGGTAAGTTCCTTGCAATGGCTTGCATGCTCGACGGCAAGCATGTCTCTTGGCTGCCTTCCTATGGCCCCGAGATGCGTGGCGGTACCGCTAACTGCTCCGTCATCGTAAGCGATGCTCCCGTTGCTTCTCCTCTGGTCGACAAGGCTGATGTCGTTGTCGCAATGAACCGTCCTTCTCTGGACAAGTTCGAGTCCCATGTCAAGCCCGGCGGCACCCTCGTTATCAACAGCTCCCTCATCGACCGCAAGGCAGAGCGTGACGACATCGATGTCGTTTACTGTGACGCAACCCGCATCGCTGAGGAAGTCGGCAACCCCAAGGGCGCAAACGTCGCTATCCTGGGCGCACTGCTTCAGAAGGCTCCTGTTTGCAGCGACGAGCTCATGGGCGAAGCAATTCGTATCGAGCTCGGCGAGCGCAAGGCAAAGTTCCTGCCCGGCAACATGAAGGCTCTCGAAGCCGGCAAGGCCGCTGCAGCAAAGCAGTAATTTTAGTTTCAAAAAATCAGCTCATCGTATGATGGGCTGATTTTTTTAATATCAAATACCCTGCGACCATTAAGCCACAAAAGCGTACTTAATAGGTGAAAGGCCTTTTATTTTGGTATTGCAGTTGGGTGTATGTGCTAACGCAACAGGGATACAGGATGAACCCCGCTCACCGACTGAATTTGCATTAGATCAAGTAGCTGATGTTATCGCAGAAGATGCATCTTGTCCATGGACTTCTGAGACAGTAATTGATTCAACAACTGTGCTTTATAACATGCAGAGAGAACCAAACGGATATATTTTCAAGCTCAAAACAGGAACAAATGATTGTGGATACATTCAGATACATGATTATGATGGTATCTATGCACTTTACGGCTATGCCTATTGCGGAGAAAGTGAGGTGCAGGATATGGCGGAGTATTGGGGGGATGGACTTGAAAGAAGTAAAATACATCTATTTCCTGAGTGCATATAACTACCTTTTTGAAGGAGAAAACGGAGAACAAAATATATAGATGCTTCATCTAAAACACCTTGGCAGGACAAAGTGTTCAACTGGGGAAACAACAAAACAAACATTTAAGGAAATGTATATTGCATTGAATACAAATAATATCCGTTTTACTCAGCCCGGTGGTGTGGGGAAATACCGTCCTCAAATTGATGTTGGAATAAGGTATTATGCACGACAGGATGGATATTCAATAGATGCGGAAAGAGTAACTTCTGTAACATTCTTCGGAATGAAAAGACATTTAAAAGCAAAACGCTTAATAGTCTTGATGGGTCAGGGGGACACAGTATTGTAGTAACTGGCTATACATCAAATAATGAGCTATGTATACAAGATGGATGGAGAACAAACCGCCGCAAATTATCATATGAAAGCTTGAGTCAAGATGGAAATATTGCACAGTATGTTTATGCTGGCTCATAGAAATAAACAGGCTTATCAGTCGATAAGCCTGTTATTTCTTTTCTTTTGGTTTGAAAATCAGAGCAATAAGGATGCCGAAGAAAACGGCGGCGCAGATGCCGGCTGCCGAGGCGGTGAAGCCGCCGGTAAATACGCCGAGAAGCCCGTCACTTTCGACTGCCTGCTTAACGCCCTTGGCAAGCGTATTGCCGAAGCCCGTCAGCGGAACGGTCGCCCCTGAGCCTGCCCAGTCGACCAGCGGCTGATACAGCCCAACCGCACCGAGAACGACACCGGCGACAACATACGCCGTCAATATCCTTGCGGGAGTGAGCTTGGTTTTGTCGATCAAAAGCTGCCCGATGGCGCATAAAACGCCGCCGACGGCAAATGCTTTGAGATAATCTAAAAAGTCCATTTAATCACCTTACAGAGTTTTTTCTATTGCCACGGCGTGGCAGATGCCCGGAATGCTGTCGCCCTGCTGAGCGCTCGTCGGCGACATGAGCGCACCCGTCGGCGCAAAAAGAACCTTGCTCCAGCGATTTTCCGTAAAGCCCTGCATGATATACGATGCAAAGACCGAGGCCGAGCAGCCGCAGCCCGAGCCGCCTGCGTGGACATCCTGCTTTTGAATGTCGAATATCAAAATGCCGCAGTCGTTGTAGTGCTTGCCGAGGGTCATACCGTCACGACGGAACAGATCCTCAAGCGTGTCGTGACCGAGAACACCGAGATCGCCCGTGACGATGAGGTCGTAGTAATCGGGAGCTCTGCCTGTATCTTCAAAGTGAGCTTTGAGCGTTTCGTATGCCGAGGGAGCCATGGCGCTGCCCATGTTGTTTGCATCCTTTATGCCCGCATCGACTATCCTGCCCGGTGTCAAGTGCGTGATGAACGGCCCGTTTCCGCTGCTTTTGAGTATCGCAGCGCCCGAGCCCGTGACCGTCCACTGCGCCGTGGGCGCACGCTGACCGCCGTACTCAAGAGGGAAGCGGTACTGCCGCTCGGACGAGCAAAAGTGCGAGCTTGTAAGGGCACAGACCATGGAGGCAAAACCGCCGTCAATGGTCATAGCACCGAGAGTTAGCGCCTCGCCCATCGTCGAGCAAGCGCCGTAAAGCCCAAAGTAGGGGATATTGCTGTCCTTCATCGCAAACGCCGAGCCCACGCACTGATTTAGCAGGTCGCCGGAGAAAACGAAATCCAATTCCTTAGGTGCGACCTTGCCCTTATCGCAGCACAGTGAAAAGCACTGCTTGAGCATAGCGGTTTCTGCCTTTTCCCAAGTCTTTTCACCGAAGTACGAGTCGTACGAGATATAGTCAAAATAACGCTTGAGCGGCCCTTGACCTTCTTTCTGCCCAACGACCGCAGCGGTCGCCGCAATAGTCGGCGGATATTGAAGCTTCAGGGTCTGTCTGCCTATCTTTTTAGTCATATTATCACCGACATTAGTTTGCCCGATATATGATAAATAATACGAAAAATAGGCAGGTCATGACCTGCCTATCTGCCCTTATATTTTCTTCTTGTAGCCATGCCGCCGCGGATGTGGCGCTCGGCCTTGTTGATATCAAGCAGCTCCCGCACCTGATGATACAGTGCGGGGTTAACTGTTTTCAGTCTCTCTGTGAGATCCTTGTGTACGGTGCTTTTGGAGATCCCGAACTGCTTTGCCGCTGCACGGACGGTAGCCTTGTTCTCAATAATGTACACCGCCAGATCGCAGGCGCGTTCCTCGATATTTGTATGCACATACACCACTCCCCTTGGCTCACATACTCAATGTATATGTACCAAGGGGAGCAGATATGAGATTCAGTTACCGCACTCGATTGAGATGCTGGTGAACAGATCGAGAATATCCTCGACTTTGGTGTTTTTCTTTTTCTCACCTTTGACATCTAAGACAATGTGTCCCTTGTCCATCATGATGAGCCTTGAGCCGTACTCAACGGCGTAGCGCAGGTTGTGCGTGACCATAATTGCGGTGAGCTTTTTCTCGCGCACTATCTTGTCTGTAAGCTCCATTATGATATCCGCCGTGTGCGGGTCGAGCGCCGCCGTGTGCTCATCTAAGATGAGAAAGTCGAGCGGAGTCATCGTCGCCATCAGCAGTGCGACCGCCTGACGCTGACCACCGGACAGCGAGCCCATCTTGACATTGAGCTTATCCTCAAGCCCGAGACCGAGAGCGGAGAGCATCTGCTTATAATCATTTATGCGCTTTTTGGAAACTCCAATCCCGAGTCCAAAGTGCTTGCCCTTGTTGTCGGCAAGGGAGAGGTTTTCCAAAATGGTCATGTTCGGGCAGGTACCCATGGAGGGGTTCTGGTAAACACGGCCTATCTTTTTGTAGCGCACGAAATCCTTCTGCTTGTTGATGCTCTCGCCGCCTATAAGGCAGTCGCCACTGTCGATGGGAATAGAGCCGCAGATTATATTGAGCATCGAGGTCTTGCCGCTGCCGTTGCTGCCGACGATGGAGACAAACTCACCGTCCTTGACGGCAAGCTCAAAGTCTTTAAACAGACACATTTCGGTGACCGTGCCGGGGTTATAGGTTTTCGAGATATTTTTAAGCTCAAGCACTTTGCGTCACCTTGCCTTTCATGCCGCCGAGCACCAGAATGATGAGGAACAGTACGGCGGTAACGAGCTTCAGAAGATTTGCCGGAAGTCCGGCTACTATCGCTATCTGAATGCAGGCCTTGTAAAGAATGCTGCCTATGACAACGGCGGTGGTGCCCTTGACAAAGTCGAGCTTCCTGAACAGCGTTGTGCCGATGATGACCGTTGCAAGGCCGAATACCATCTGACCTGTGCCCATGGTTGCCGAGAAGCTGCGCTGCTCCTGGCAAACTATTGCACCGGAGAGCGCAACGAGTGCGTTTGCAAGCACCAAACCGAGAATCTTCACGCGGCCGTTATCCTTCGCAAGGCTTGTGACGAGGGCGGAGTTATCGCCGACGGCACGCAGCAGCATACCGCTCTTGGTCTTGAGGTACGCATCAAGCAGAAGCTTGAAGAGAAGCGCAAGGATAAACGCAACGATGAGCTTGCGGTACATGAGCGACACCGAGCCGAACAGAAGCATCGTGGGCTGTGCGGTGAAGATGGTGTCGATGCCACGCTCGACCGAGAGGTTAGAGCCGCCAATCTGAAGATTTATCGAGAACAGAGCGGTCATCGTGATGATGCCTGCAAGCAGATCTCTTACCTTGAGACGGACATGGATAATTCCCGTTGCAAGACCTGCAAGCGCACCGACTGCCATGGCGACGAGCAGTGTAAGGTAGGGGTTAAAGCCCTTTACCAACAGCACCGCCGTCACCGCAGCGCCGAGCGGAAACGAGCCGTCGACCGTGAGGTCGGGGAAGTCAAGTATTTTATATGTAATGTATATGCCGTATGACAGCAGGGCATATATTAAGCCCTGCGTCAACGTGCCGATTATCATATCAAGCATTTTTCAAAAACTCCGAAATTATTTTGCCTCGATTGCAGTGTCGGCGATGGAGGAGGGGAGGGTCAGACCCATTTCCTTGAGAGCGTCGGAATTGACATAGTCAGCAAAGTCGGTAACGGCCTTGTAAGGCATGGAGTCTGCGGTAGCTTCGCCCTTGAGGATCTTAGCGGCCATCTCGCCGGTCATCTTGCCAAGCTCGACATAGTCGATGCCTGCGGAAGCAACACAGCCGAGCTTGACCTGCTCGATCTCGCTGCCATATACGGGGATCTTTGCGGCGTTGGTCTTTTCAAGGACGGAGGAGAGAACGCCGACGACATTGTTGTCGGTAAGGTTGCTCAGGCAGTCGACCTTCTTGCTGATGAGGGTGTCAACAGCCTGAGTGACCTCAGCTGCTGCGGTAACACCGATAGCCTCGATGGTGAAGCCGTAGTCGGGAGCCTTCTCTTTGTACTCTGCAATGGTGGAAATGGAGTTCGCTTCGCTGGTGGTGTAGACAATGCCGATGGTCTTGGCATCGGGCTGAATAGCACGGATGAGCTCGAGCTGAGCGTCGACGGGGAGCTTGTCGGAGGTGCCGGTGATGTTACCGCTGGTGAGCTTAGCCTGCTCGGGATCGCTTATTGCGGTGTAGATAACGGGGATGTCCTTCTCCTCAGCTGCTGCATAGCAAGCAACTGCGGAAGGAGTTGCGATAGCGCACATAAGAGCAACGTCCTTGGCTGCGAAGCTCTGGGCTATCTGATTGTCGATGTTGTCATCAAAGCTTGCGTTCTGGTAGTCGATGACGAAGTCGGTACCCTCAACAAGGCCAGCGTCCTTGAGACCCTGGATGAAGCCTTCACGGCAATTGTCGAGCGAGCCGTGCTCTCCGTACTGGCAGATGCCGATAACGGGAACGGAAGAATCCTTGGCGCCGCATGCGCAGACGGAAAGGCAAAGAACAACAGCAAGAATTATAGCAACAAACTTTTTCATGATTAAATCTCCTTAATTATTGTTAAATGGTTTAGTGTGTCTTGTTGAAGCTGTGCCGGACACGCCATCGTCTTTTCAGTATAAACATTGCATCCTCCAAAAAACAAAAAGCCCCATACTTCCAAAGAAGTATGGGACAGAATAATCAAATTCTGCGGTGCCACCCAAATTGATGAAAAACTCATCCGCTTAACCTGCACAGACATGCAGCTCGTGACTGTAACGGGCACGCCCCGTCAACTACTACTAACGGATCTTTCCGCTTTCGGTTGCCCTCATAAGTCCATTCAGCGTTTCTTTCACTGCCGTATTCCCAGCACCAACGGCTCTCTGTGAGTTTCCGAAAAGCTTACTACTCTTAATCATCGGTTTCGATGGACGCAGTATAGCACTTTAAAGCGGCGTTGTCAACACCGAATTTTAATAAATGCACAAAAAGTTTTTTGCGAATATGTACAGTATGACGGTATTTTTCGCTCTGCTCAAAATAACTTGAAGTCAGGAGGAAAAAATCGTATAATAACTTTGTATAGATTTTAACATACGGAGGAGGAATATCATGAAGAAAAGACTGTTAAGTCTGGCGCTGGCACTTGTGATGGTGTTCTCGCTTTTGCCGATAAACGCATTTGCGATAAACGCATTTGCGCTCGGAAACACCAGGATACTCAGCCAGCCGACCAGCATTACGGTCCAGGCAGGCGGGACTGCCGAATTTTCGGTTTCGGCTATAAATACCGCTGATCCTACGGCGACACTGTATTACATATGGTATGATGCAGAAAAGCTTACAAATGTCATCGGCGTTGGCACAATGGATACATTCCTTGAACAGTTCGATGGTGCAAAGCTTGGCGAGGGAAGAACGCTGACGATCACCAACGCCCAAAAGGATATGAAAATTGCCTGTGCCGTATATCGTCAGGCGGAGATAGCCAGCAGAACGTTTCCTGCTGATGTTAAAACGAGCGATACTGTCACGCTGACGGTGAAGACGGCATGTGCAAGCCATGCACTGGGAAATAATTTGTTTGAAGTCCCTGCCGTTGAGCCTACCTGTGCTCACGAGGGCAATACAAGATACTATAAGTGCAACACCTGCGGCTATTGCTATTCCGATGCCAACGGCAGCAATGTCACGACTGAGGATGCCTGTAAGCTCGCAAAGCTTACGACCCATAAAATGCCGCTTGCATATCATGAGCCTACCGCCGGCACCTGCGGCAATAACAGCATTGCCGAGTATTGGTCATGCGATGAGTGCGGACAGATATTCAAGGACGAAGCCGGTACGACGGAAACGACGCTCGTGAACCTCAGGTTAGAGGGCAAGAAGGATGCAGACAATCACCCTGCCGACAAGGTGACACACAAGGAACATACCGATGCAACCTGCTCGCAGAAGGGTAATTTTGAATACTGGTTCTGCGATGAGTGCAATACATACTTTAAGGATGCAGACCTCAAAACCAAGTATGCAAAGCGCAGCGACACCGAGATCGCAAAGGACGCAAGCAAGCATCCTGAGCTTGTAGAGCATGCATATACCGCCGCTACCTGTGACAAGGATGGCAACCTGCCGTACTACGAGTGCACCGCCTGCGGTAAGTATTTTGCTAACGCCGACGGCACAGGCGAGTACAGCAAGAAAAGCGATGTGACCATTGCTGCGCTCAAACATAACTATGCATGGGTAGAATTCACCGCAGGTGACACTGTCTATCATGCTCAGGACTGTACGAGATGTGGAAAACGCACCAATGTCGGCACGCACTCCGGCGGCACGGCAAACTGCAAGTCTCCGGCGATCTGCTCCACCTGCGGCTTTGCCTATGGCGATATAGATCCCAACAACCATGCAAATCGTGAGACGCGCAATGCAGTTGAACCCTCCGTCAGCGCACCCGGTTACAGCGGCGATGTCTACTGTGCAGACTGCGGTGTTCTGCTTGAGGTCGGCCACAAGACAGACAAGCTGTGCAAGCACACCGACCCCAACAGCGGCATAGTTGTACACCATGCCGGCACCGAAGCGACCTGCCCCGACAGCAAAGACAAGCATCAGGGCAATATAGAGTATTGGGAATGCGGCGAATGCGGCAAGTGCTGGACAGACAGCGCACTTACTGTGGAAGTCGCAAAGGCTGACACCGTCGTTGCCTATCAGCAGCACTATAAAAAGAATATTTACGGCAGCGATGTTGCAAACACAAACCTTCAGCAGTGGGGGAGCAATGTAAACGACCACTGGAAGGAATGCAAGTTCTGCGGTTATGAGTACAAAGATACCAAGAGCGGTCATAGCATCGTGGAGAAAACGCTCACTTGCCACTCAGGATATTCCTGCCGCACCTGCGGTTATGATGACGGTCAGCGTGACCCGTATAACCACGACGGCGGCACGGAAGTCAGAAATGCCACCGAGCCCACCGACTTCAAAGCAGGCTACACCGGCGACACCTACTGCCTCGGTTGCGGTGAAAAGCTTGCAAGCGGCCATAAGTATTACAAACCCTGCTCCGGCGGATGCAAAAATCTGAAGTGCATACAGGGTACACCGGCGACCTGCACCGAAAACGGCACAAAGACCTATTATGAGTGCACCAAATGCCACAACTATTACATGGATGCTAAGGGGACGGTTGTTGCCACCGACGATAAGCTCATCGACAAGTGCACGGGTCATGATCTGCATCCGACGCTTAACCTCCTCGGCGACATCAGCTATAAGCAGCTTCTCGACCTCATCGGCTCGGTAAATGATGCTACGGTCATTGAAGGCATCAGAAAGGGCACGATATCCATTGACGATGTTCTCAAGAACCTGCATGTCAGGGACGTCGACCATTGCAGCGACGATCAGTATCACTGGCTCGGCTGCCAGCGCTGCGGCAAGACCTTTGCAGATCTCAAACCCGAGTTTGAGGAAAAGGGTATATACATCAAAGATGTGTGGTACACCCTTGGCCAGAAGGAAGCTCACTCCGGCGGTACTGCGACCTGCAAGGAAAAGGCCGTCTGCACAGAATGCGGCGAGAAATACGGCTCTCTTGCCGCTCACAGATACGGCGAGGATAATGTTTGCACGGTCTGCGGTGTAACCATTCCTGCCTGTGATGCGCCTGTTCTCAAAATCACAAGCTCAAACGGCAAGGCTGTTCTTTCGTGGAATGCAGTCAAGGGCGCTGACAAATATCAAATCGAGCGTGCGCCCGATGGTGTAAACTTCGTCAAGATAAACACCGGTACCGTTAAGGGAACTACTTATACCGACAATTCGGCAAAAGTCGATTCCGTGTATTATTACAGGGTCAGGGCGATCGGCACGAACGGAAGTTACAGTAAACCCAGTGATATGAAGCGCTGTACTATAAAATGTGCGGTTCCGTCCGTCACAGCCGGCAATAATGCTTCCACCGGCAAAATTACGCTTAAATGGTCAGCCGTCAGCGGCGCTGCCAAGTATGAGGTTTACAGAGCGGGCACCAAAAACGGCACATACAGCCTGATGTACACCACCACGAGTAAGAGCTATACCAACACTTCGTCCAACGCAGGCTACACCTATTACTATAAGGTCAGAGCCATCTCCAAAAATGGCAATAAGAGCGATTTCTGCAAGATAGTAAGCCGCACCTGCGACTGCGCAGCACCCACCGTAAAGGGCGGAAACGAAGCCTCCACCGGATATGTCAAGCTTTCGTGGAACAAGGTGTACGGTGCATCCAAGTATGAAATTTGGAGAGCGACAAGTAAAAACGGCACTTACACAAAACTGTATACCACTTCTTATACAAGCTACAGAAACACTACCTCCAAAGCGGGCCGCACCTATTACTACAAGGTCAAGGCAATAGCCGAAAGGACGAGTTATGCAAATTCTGCATTCAGCAGCGTTGTCAGCCGCACCTGCGACTGCGCAAGACCGAATGTAAAGATCTCGCTTTCTAACGGCGATCCGAGGCTGACATGGTCAGCCGTCAGCGGCGCAGATAAGTACATCATATATCGTGCAACCAGCAAGAACGGCACATATACGAAGATGTATACGACATCATATAAATCCTATACCAATACAAGCGCAAAAGCCGGTAAGACTTATTACTATAAGGTCGTCGCCGTATCAAACATGAGTTCGTACGCAAATTCCGCATACAGCAGCATTGTGTCGATCAAAGCAAAATAAGCATGACTCAAAACGGGCGGAATTTAGAACGACCGCTCAGATAAAAACAACAAGAACTCCGGTAATACTTTGCGTATTACCGGAGTTTTTTGTTATCACCGGTAATTAGTAATTATGTCAGATCATAGCGAAAAAAGCCGACAAAGAAGCTTTAAACACATTATTTACTATATTTACTTGCAAAAACAGTTTAGTAATGATAAAATGTAATGAATTCAAAGGTTAAGGAGCTTTAACATATGAAAAACGATTCAATGAATCTTTCAAAAAACGAAATGATTATGGTAATGCACGATCAGGAGCAGGAGATCGAGAGACTCAAGGCCAAGGTTGCAGAGCTTCAGGGCACCATCGATAACTATGAAATAAAGATAAGCGAGACCGGCACGCTTGCAGAGGCATCGGCGCAGATAAATAACCTTTTTGAAGCAGCACAGGCAACTGTTGAGACATATATTGCTAATATCAAAAAGCGCGACGAGAAGTCCGAACAGATTCTCGCTGACGTTCAGAAGCAGGCCGATGAAATAATCAGCGAGGCAGAAACAGTCGCACAGAAGCGTCTTGCAGCCGCCGATGTTGAAATTGATGAGAAGTGGGCAGTTATTGAGAGTCGCCTGCTCGTCATGTACGAGTCTCATAAGGGACTCCAGGAGCTCGTCGAGTCCGGTATCTTCACTATTCCCGGAAAAGAATAATCCGATCTTCCCCGTTTACCGGTATAGTATTCAAGCTATTATAAACCGCCGAATTAAAACATTCGGCGGTTTTTCTTTATACAAAATTAAAATTATGTAGCAATATTGCACAAAAAAATCAAAATATACTATACAAATTAGAGAAAATGCATGAACTAATTGATTTAGTGTGTTTGGAATGGTAAAATATTAACAAGCAATATTTTTACACGGTATCAATATGATTGTATAAAACGAAACGGGGGAAAATTGATGAGAGATCTGAAACATTTAGGCTACTTTGAAGACCTTCTTCAGACGGCGAACAACGAGTTGATCGCCAAAGCGAAGGAGGAAGGTAAGGTCTGTGCTGCGTTCTTGTGTGAGAATATTCCGGAACCGCTTTTGAATCTTGGCAACACATTCGGTATTCGCCTGTTTGCGCCCAATACAGGCTCCATGGATATTGCTACATACTATATGACAAGTTTCCTGTGCGAGACCAGCCGAGCCTTGCTTGAAAGGGCGATAGAGGGCGGATATAACTTTGCCGACTGCCTTATTACGCCGGACGGCTGCACGATGATGAACCGATGCGGCGAGAATATGGAGCTGCTGCACACCATGGACGGCAACGACAGCAAATTCTTCTATGAGTATATGGAGATCCCGCTCAAGGCAGATGATAACGGCGTTGATCTTATGAAGCTTCAGTGCCAAAACCACATTTTAACTCCGCTTGCGGAAAACTATGGTATCGATATTTCAGATGCTGCGATCAGGGCGGCCGTTAAGGAGCATAACGAGATATGCGAGATAATTCAGGCGATAGGGCAGTTCAGAAAGGACGATAAACCGAGAGTAACGGCGTATGAGTTCCATGTTTTGACGCTGGCGACTTATGTTGCACCAAAGTATCTCATTGTTGACAAGCTTCGCGAGACACTTGAGGAGATAAAGACAAGAGAGCCTGACAACAAGTTATATCGTGCAAGACTTGCGCTTGTCGGCTCGGAGATAGATGACAGCGGTGTTATCAAGCTCATCGAGGATTGCGGCGCATATGTCTGCGTCGATCGCTACTGCTTCGGTTCGTTCCCGGGCAGAGTTCCCATTGAGCTCAACGACGAGGAGGATGCATTTACTCAGGTCTGCCGCCACTATGTCTACATGGGGCAGTGCCCCCGCACCATGAATATGGAGAAGGTCTATGGCCGCAAGGCGTATGTCAACGATCTGTGCAAGGAGTACAGAGCCGACGGCGTTATCTATCAGCAGGTCAAGTTCTGCGACCCGTGGGCTTATGAGAGACTTTTAGGCTCAACGATGCTTCGTGACGATTATGGCTACCCGGTGCTGAGCGTTGACAGACCGTACAATATCAGTGCCTCTGTCGGTCAGATGAGGACCCGTGTCCAGGCGTTTATCGAAAGCATTGAGATCAAAAATCTCCAGGGAGGTGCGAAAAAATGAAAACCGCTGAGATAGTATACAATACCAAAAAGAAAAAGGGTGATAAGCAATACGGTGTGCTTTTTAATAACGGCAAGGTCAGAAAGCGCCGTGAGTGGAGAGGCGTTAAGGATACCCTCTATGATTTTAGCCGCTGGCTGTATCTGTGGAGTATCATGATAGGCGTAACGCTCTCCCGGGGCGGCATGAAGGGTATGATCCGCTACCGCTGGATGGCAAACTATCTTGCCGTGCCTCACGCAATTGATAAGTTTACCATAGGCATGCGGGACGAGACCCTGCGTATCACCCACACGGCGATGGACTTTGTCGTAAAGGATGTTGCCCTGTGCATCAAGGACACCCTGCGTGGCGACCGCCGCACCGGCAATGATGTTGAGTTCAGCAATAAGTGCGTTCTTTCGGACGAGAACGCAATGACCGTGTTCATGATGGGCTTTCCGCAGATAAAGGCGATCCTGCGTGAGATACCCACGATGTTCTCGGCAAATATCATGACGCAGTATTCCTCAACATACTATCTCGATATCGCACAGCAGTTCGGCATTCCCGGAGATGTATGCCCCATGCCCGAGGCCGAGGCAGGCGCTTCGATATGTGACGACTTTGCCGTTTTAGGTAAATGTGCAGTTCAGGTCAACACGACCTGCGACGGCTCACTCATGGGCAACGGCATCATTGCAAAGCGCCTTGAGCGGGAGTACGGCATCCCGACCTTCCAGCTGGCAGCCCCCATGCGCCACGAAAACCCCGATGTTTTAGACTACGCAGCCGAGGATATGAAAAAGTGCATCGCTTGGGTAGAGGAGAAGATGGGTGTAAAGTGGGATTGGGACACCTATTTTGAGTGTATAAAGCGGGTCAATCAGACCACCCGTGACCGTTGGGAATGGCTCGAGGTCAACGCCACCCAGTACCCGCAGTTCTTCGGCGCCGTGTTCTCGCTGTATAACGACACAAACTACATGGGTAACTGCGGCCGCTCCAAGGACTTCCCGCCGATTAACGACAAGATAATGAAGCTCGTCCGCCAGGGCTACAAGAACAAGACCATGATGGCTCCCGAGTACCGCCACCGCTGCATCGTCTGGGGCGTTCAGCCGCAGTATTGCATCGACCAGCTTTATTGGATGGTCAACTGTTGGGGCGTTGTTCCTCTGACCGATATGCTCTCGATGGTCGTCGAGAAGGAATTCTGCGAGGAAAACAAGCCCGAGAATTACGAGCAGGCGTATAAGGACATGGCCTACCTCAACATGAACATGATCATGCGCAACAAGACCCACGGCGGCTACGAGTGTCTCGTCGACGAGCTTTGGGAGTATGTTGAGAGGCTCAATGCCGACATGGTCATGATGTGGGAGCATATGTCCTGCAAGGCGCTCAACGGCCTGCACGGACAGTTTGAGGAGCAGGCGAGAGAGCGGGGCATCCACCTCGTTTGGGTCTGCCACGACCTTTGCGACCCGAGAGTTTTCACCCGTCAGGCCATCCGTGACCAGTTCAGCGAGTATATGCGTACCGTCATGCGTGAAGAGCCGCTCGACCCGACGCTCGAGTTCATGCCCGATGAGAATGCGTGGTAAAGGAGATAAGACTATGAATAAATTTGCTAAGATCCCTCTGATGATGCTCGGCGGCGGCGCATCGGTGTTTGCCGTGCTGTTCACGGTATACTTTTTCAATCTCGACATGAAGTTCATGTCCTACTGTGTTGAGCCTATCCTGCTTAAAATTTACGACATGAGAAAGCCCAACTTCTATGTCTGAGCAATAAAAAATCCGGTAATACCTCGTGTATTACCGAATTTTTTTAAGTTGCCTTATGTTCGATTACTATGCCCAGAAAAAGATCTTATCGAGAACCTCGAAAACATTCTTTGCGCTGGAATCGATGCCCAAAACGAATTCTTTAAGCTTTTCGTACATTGTGTTTTTCTCCTTTCATAGAATTTGATTTTTACTTGTGTGAATATATTACCATTTTTAAAACGCGTTGTCAACAAATTGCGACAGAATTGTTGCTGAATTTTTTACATTTCGGCAGAAATTGTCTAACTAAAGCAGGTGAGATGAGTTTACATAATACGCTTGACACGCTGAAAAAGGAAGTCCCGAGAGGGACTCCCTTTTTACTGTGCTGAGTTATCAGTCGTCAAGCTCCTTATCGGACTGGAGGATGGTGCCCTTGACTGCGTCTATCTCGTAGTCGTACTCGTAGCCTGCGGACTTGAACTCTACCTCGTATATTGAAGCTCCGTCCTCACGATCGAGCACAACTTTAAGCCCGGTGACATTTGACTCACTGAGACCGGCATGCTTCAAAGCTGCATTCTTTGCGGCTGCATTGCCGATAACATTTTCTTTGGCGGCACTTGTGTTCTTGTTGCTGCTGCCGGTGGACTTGACATCCTTGCCGTTTATCTCGTTGTCATATGAAACAACTGCGCCGGTCTTGGCATTGATGTCGTAATCATACTCGTCATAACCACGGTCAAACTCGACTTCATAGACCATGACACCGTCATCATTGTCAAGCTTGACCTCAATGTTCTTGACCTGATCCTTGGTGAGACCTGCAGCCTTGAGTGCGGCCGAAAGAGCAGCGTCCTTTCCGATGTAGGACTTTGAGGCTGCATCGTCATTTTTTTCAAACTTGACTTCTTTGCCGTTTATCTCGTTGTCGTACGCAACGATTGCGCCGGTCTTAGCGTTGATATCGTATTCGTACTCGTCGAAGCCGCAGTCAAACTCGACCTCGTATACCATGACACCGTGCTCGTAGTCGAGCTCGATCTCGATATTCTTGACCTGATCCTTGGTGAGACCTGCGGCCTTGAGTGCGGCCGAGAGAGCTGCGTCCTTTCCGATGTAGGACTTTGCACTTGCCTTGCCCTCAGACTTGATGCCGCCGAGCTTGATGTTTTCGCTGATGAGGTTGAGCTCATTGATGGTAAGTCCCGCAAGCTGCTCAAAGCTGTGGGTTTTGCTATTTTTGACAATCTCGTTAATGAGGGAAGCCTTGCCAACGGTGATGCCGTACTCGTCTGCCATCTTTACGAGAGAGTCGTCTGCGTCGGTGACGTTCTGACTGAGCACCGCTCCGCCCTTGAGCAGTGCGTTGACCTCGCTTGCAAGCTTGGTCTCAAGTGCGTTTGCGTCATAGCCTTCAACGCCGGAGACCGACAGCAGGATGGAGTTTTGCATATCGCTGAGATAACCGTGCTTGAGCATAGAACCGATGATGGCGTTGACCGCTACATCAAGGTCGGTGTCCTCAAGATCCATGCCCTCGAGCACCTTTTTGCCGTCGGCGTTAAGTCCGGTTGCGGAGATGACCTCCTCATCCTTGTCGACCTTCAGCTCGATGCTGGGGTTTACATCGAGAGAAACTACGGCGGCAAGGGCGTTGCTTGAAGTGCCCAAGCCATTGTTTTTAGCTATGAATATACCCGCAATAAGCAGGACGAACACTGCCGCAACGGCAGCAAAAGCGGTAAAGCCTCTGTTTTTCTTCTTTTCCATGTAGATTACCTTTCCTTTCTCATGGTCGCAAGCATGCAGGACATTGTCCAGCACATCAGGCGCCGCGTTGGAAACGGCAGATCTAAGCATCGTCGTGACCTCGTCTTTTTTCATTTCATTCCGCCTCCATCGCATGTCTTAATTTGTTTACGGCTCGTGAGTATTTGGAAAGCACTGTGGCGATCGGCATATCAAGCAGCTTTGCAATTTCTCTGTGCTTTATACCGGCGACTGCGTGCAGCATGACGATCTGCTTCTGCTCAGCCGACAGGATATCCAGAGCCTTTTGCAGTAATATCCTCTCGTCCGAGCTGACCGAGGGATTGTCGGCCAGGTAGCCTGACCAGTCCTCTTCGGGAAGCTCACAGTCTTTTTTGACCTCTCTAAGGCGCATCTTCGCAAGGTTCTTGGCAATGGTCATGATCCACGCCATAGGCTTGCCCTTCGGAATGTATCGTTCTGCGGCGGAATACACATTTATGTATGTCTCCTGCAGAACATCCTCGGCATCGGCAGGGCAGTGAGACAAGCTCATCGCAAAGCCGTATACCGCCGAGTGCGTCCTCTCGTAGAGCGAGGCGAGGGCATCCTTTTCGCCTTGTGCGATCCGAGCTAAAAGCGCTTCAAGCTCGGTCGCTTCGCTTGCACCGTGTTCAATTGAAGAGGTCATGAGTATCAGCATCTTGCTTTCCTTTCTTCACCCTATTAATGCATGGGGAGGGTGTTTTATTGCATGGAAAATAAAAATTTTTATATTTTTTTATAAAAAGCAAATTTTGCCCTCGCAAACCTTGCAGGTCGGACCCGTGAGGTATATATCGTGAACGGCTGCGCCGTCTGCTTTGACCGTGACGAACAGGTCGCCGCCCGGCATGGAGACCGTGACATTTTCTCCGCTTACCAAGCCTTTTTGCGTGAGTGCCGTAACTATCGAGCCGCTGCCCGTGCCGCAGGCGAGGGTAAAGTCCTCAACCCCACGCTCAAATGTCACGGCTTTGATGTGGTCTTTGCCGACGAGCTTCACAAAACTCACATTCGCACCCTTGGGAAAGGCAGGGGAGAAGCGAAGCTTTCTGCCGAGACTAAAAAGCTCGTCGTGCGGGACCTCGTCCCAATCGTCCGTGACGACAACGGCGTGCGGTATCCCGGGGTCGCCAAGCTCAATGTACGAGCAAGCGTATCCCTCGACAGAGCGCTCAAGGTCAATTACGCTCGGATCGTTGAGACGTATGCGGTAGAGCGTGTCTGTTATCCGCTCACCGGTGACCAAGCCTGCGGTCGTCTCGATGCGCTGCGTCTTACCTGCAAGGCCGTGCTCAAAGCCGTAGCGAGCGATGCAGCGTGCACCGTTGCCGCACATTTCGCCAAGCGAGCCGTCCGAGTTATAAAAAAGCAGCTTAAAGTCACCGCCGTTCTCCGCTCTCGCCGTGAGCATCAAGCCGTCGGCACCGATGCCGGTGCGCCTTGCGCAAAGCTTCTGCGCAAGCTCGGGAGCGCACGCCGGGTCAAGCTTTTCCTCGATAAGATTTATGATAACAAAGTCGTTTCCGGCTCCGTGCATTTTCGTAAACTTCATATTGTCCTCCAAAGGGTTTTGTCACAAAATAGATTATATCAATACCGCCCATTTTAGTAAAGCCCTACTTGAAATATAGTAATGACTAATATATAATAAATTGTTAGTTTGAATACAAAAACAAAATAGGAGAAAAAAATATGACCGATTATAAAGCATTGTACGCACAAAAGCTCATGACTGCCGACGCTGTTGCCGAGCAGGTACAGAGCAACTGGCTCTTTGGCATGGACACGGGCCCGTCCCAGACTCCGGCTATCATGAGCGCTGTCGCAAATAAGATCAGAAACAGCGATATCACCGGCGTAAAGGTGCAGACCCTTCTCGATGTCTACCCCTTTGAGTTCTATGCAGACGACAGCCTCAAGGGCAAGATGACCGGCTACAGCTGGTTTTCATCCGGCGGCGCAAGAAAGGCTGTCAACGCCGGCTATGCCGACATTCTGCCGGCCTACTACCGTGATCTTCCCCGCCACATCCGTGTTGAGTACGAGTACGATGCATTCTGCGTTTCCGTTTCTCCCATGGACAGCCACGGCTATTTCTCCCTTGCAAACAACGGTTCCTATGCCGAAGCAATGATGGATAAGGCAAAGCGCATTTTCGTCGAGGTCAACGATCAGCAGCCCCGCTGCCTGTGCGGCACTCAGATCCATGTTTCTCAGGTCGATGCTATCGTTGAGTTTAACCACGAGCTGCCCGTTCTGCCTCCGGTTGTCATCGACGAGACCAGCCGTACAATCGGCAACCTCATCGCCGAGCAGATCCCCGACGGCGCATGCATCCAGCTCGGTATTGGTGCTATCCCCGATGCTACCGGCATGGCTCTTAAGGCAAAGCACGACCTTGGCATCCACACCGAGATGTTCACCGACTCCATGGTCGAGCTTATCGAGTGCGGCGCTGTCAACAACTCCAAGAAGCAGATCCACCGTGGCAAGAGCGTTACCACCTTTGCTTACGGCTCCAAGCGCATTTACGATTACATAGACGATAACCCCGCAATCGAGATACTGCCCGTCGACTATGTCAACGACCCCGCAGTCATCTGCAAGAACGACAACATGATCTCCATCAATGCGGCTCTCGAGGTCGACTTCTTCGGCCAGGTCTGCGCAGAGTCTGTCGGTACCAAGCACATGTCCGGCTCCGGCGGCCAGATCGACTATGTCAGAGGCGCATGCCAGTCCAAGGGCGGCAAGAGCTTTATCGCCTTCACTTCCACCGCAAAGGGCGGCACTATAAGCAAGATAAAGCCCATCCTCACCCCGGGCGCTATCTGCACCACCAGTAAAAACGATGTTGACTACATCGTCACCGAGTACGGTATTGCCCACCTGCGTGGCAGAAGCCTCGGAGAGCGCACAAAGCAGCTTATCGCCATCGCACATCCCGACTTCCGTGATGAGCTGACCTTCGAGGCCAAAAAGAGAGGCATTCTCATCTGAGCATAATATAAAAAAGAGCTGCAACGCAGCTCTTTTTTATAGAATTATAATTTTTTGTTTTTTGTGTCACCAAACCGTATATTGCGGACATGTATAAAGTGAAAAGGCAAGTAAGATGACAACTTGCGCAAGATAATAAAACACAGGAGGAGAAAATGAAAAAGAAACTAATTGCATGGCTGCTGGTCATCTGCATGGCAATCTCGCTGCTCCCCGCAGCCGCCCTCGCAGATACGGCGGCGACAAGCGGAAAATGCGGCGACAATGTCACATGGGTATTTTCCGATGACGGCACCCTGACCATCAGCGGTAAGGGTAAGATGTGGGATTACGGAACGACCCACGGTTATGCTCCATGGACCATCTGGTCCTCTAGGACTATCAGTGACAATTTGAAAAGAATAGTCATCGAAGGGGGTGTTGAAAGCATTGGCGATGAAGCATTTCCCGGCCTTGACTATGTCGAGAGCGTTGAAATAGCCAATACTGTAACCAGCATAGGCGCAGGAGCATTTTCGGACACTAAAATCAGTAGCATAAACCTTCCTAATGGCGTTACGACTATTGGTCAATATGCTTTTAAATCAACATCCCTTAAAACCATCACACTTCCCGACAGCGTTACAAGTGTTGGTTTTGGAGCTTTTGGATACTGCGAATCTCTTGCGAGTGCAACGCTCTCTAATGGGCTGAAAAAGCTTGGTGACTATATGTTTTATGAGTGCATTGGTCTGAAAACAGTTGTGCTTGGAAAGAATACCGAAACAATTTCTAACAGAGCATTTTTTAACTGCAAAAAGCTTGATACAGTAAAGTTCTCGGACAATTTGATAAATGTTGAAGAATATGCTTTTAGTGGCTGTTATGCGCTGAAGTCAATTGTTTTGCCCGATAGCGTACAGACAATTGATGATTCGGCGTTTCGTGATAGCCCGCTTGCGACTCCCAACATCCCTAAAAACTTAAAGAGTATTGGCGATGAAGCCTTTAGAAAGAGCACATTCACTCGTGTTGATATTCCTGCCGGTCTTGCTGATATAGGCTGGCAGGCTTTCGGCAGAAATGTTGATGCATACTATGTAGATGAAAACAACCCTGTTTATGTTATGATAGACGGTATCGTATGGAACGCAGATGAAGCAGTTATTATAGGTTGCGGAAACAGCCAGTGCAAAGAAGCGTATATTATCGGGTATGCAGAAAGAGTTGACCCTTATGCTTTTTCAAACTGCACAAACTTAAAAGAGATTTATTTCTTGGGTGATGTGCCGTCCTTCCGTGATAGCTGCTTCAACAACTGCACATTTACCGCATATTACCCGAAAGGAAACAATACATGGGTAGGACAGCGTGGCAACTATGGTGGCAAGATAACATGGGTAGCCTATGATGTACCGACGCCTAAAGTGCCCAGCCTGAGCATTACAACTGATGCCGCAACAGGTAAGCCTGTTTTGAAGTGGGGCGAAGATGATAATGCCATTGGTTATGTCGTTTACAGAGCAAACTATAAAGACGGTGATTACTTTGAGTGGGCAACAGTGGATGGCACAAAATTTGTTGACACAAAAGCGGAAGTCGGAAAAACCTACTACTACTTTGTATATGCGCTTGACCTAAATAAGCATATGGTTTCTCAGAGCGCCATCAAGTCCATTACCTGCGACTGCGCAAGACCCGTGGTGAGCATAACCACGAATGCATCGTCCGGCAAGCCCTCGCTCAAATGGAACGCAGTTGACGGCGCAGCAAAGTACGAGGTCTACCGTGCTACCAGCAAAAACGGCACCTACACCAAGATGTACACCACGACTTCCACCAGCTACACCAACTCTTCCGCCGTCCCCGGCACGACCTATTACTACAAGGTCAAGGCTATCTGCGGCAAGTCCTCCTACGGCAACTCCGCATACAGCGTTGTGAAGTCCATCACCTGCGACTGCGCAAGACCCACGGTCACCGTTAAGTGCAACGAGAACACCGGCAAGCCCGTGCTTAGCTGGAAGGCAGTCGACGGTGCATCGAAGTACTACATCTACCGTTCAACCGATGGCGGCAAGACCTATAAGTACTGGGACAGCACCTCAAAGACCAGCTACACCAACTCCGGCGCCGAGGCAGGTAAGACCTACTACTACATGGTCAAGGCTGTCTGCGGTAAGTCCTCCTACGGCAACTCCGCACAGAGCCTCGCAAAGAGCATCGTGTGCGACTGCGCAAAGCCCGTGCTGAGCATCACCGCCGTTAACGGCAAGCCGAAGCTTAGCTGGAATGCGGTCGACGGTGCGACAAAGTACTGGGTATACCGCAGCACCGACGGCAAGAACTTCAAGTATTACGACACGACGACCAAGCTGAGCTACACCAACATGAGCACAACGGCAGGCACGACCTACTACTACAAGCTCAAGGCTGTCAACGGCAGCACCAACTACGATGCTTCGGCACTCAGCAACGCCGTATCATTGAAAGTCAAATAACACGCAAAAAGAGAGAGCCGAAAGGCTCTCTCTTAGTTATTTAGGAAACAGGGAAGTGTCAAAGTCCGACCACGGGTATTCTCTGGGCGGCTTGACACGGAAATTCATACGCTTGCCGGTATCGGGGTTGAGAAAGCTAAGCGAGTACGACCATAGCGCAATGCGGCAGTCATCTTCACCGGCACCGTATTTGCGGTCGCCGAGCAGGGGAAGCCGCCTGTGTGAAAATTGCGCCCGTATCTGATGCGTGCGGCCTGTGATTAGCTCAATTGCGACCAGCGAGCGCTCGCCGTTCGAGCCGAGAAGCTCATAGTCAAGAATGGCATTCTGCGCACCACGGGCGGGCTTGTTGATGACGAAGGTTTTGCGCTTTTCCTTTGAGCGCAGCAAAATGTCCTCAAATCTGCCCTTGCGCTCCTCGGGGACACCGTGGACGACGGCAAGGTATGACTTGTGGAACTCACCGCAGCGTATCTGCCGGGAAAGCTCGGATGCGGCGGCATTGCTCTGAGCATAGACCATGAGGCCGCTGACGACTTGGTCAAGCCTGTGTACCGCACGGATGTCGGCGTTTTCATCGCCGAGCGCCTCACGCAGGAGCTGAGGCATGCCGCCCTCCTCATCGGTGGAGATAACTCCGGCGGGCTTGATGCAAACAATGATGTTGTTGTCGTAGTATATAATGTTCATATTAATACTTTACAGCAGGTTTTCAATTTGTCAAGTGCGCATTTGCTGTGAAAATTCTTGACAATGTCGTTGGGCTATGCTATTATATTTCAGCGGCGTCGTGCAGAAGTACCCAAGAGGCCGAAGGGGCTCCCCTGCTAAGGGAGTAGGCGTGTAAAAAGCGCGCGAGGGTTCAAATCCCTCCTTCTGCGCCAAAAAAGTACCCATTTGGGTACTTTTTTAATATGGAGAGTTATCGAAGTGGTCATAACGAGGCGGTCTTGAAAACCGTTTGGGCTCACGCCCACGAGGGTTCGAATCCCTCACTCTCCGCCAAAAATCCCGTTCGCATTTTTGCGGAAGGGATTTTTACTTTTTACCTCTTCACTCTTCACTTTTCACTCTTCTCTGACTGCGGCGGGATTTTTGGAGGTAAGAAATAAGAGCGAATAGTGAAAAAGTGGCTTTGCAAGCAAAGCATTGATAACAGGGAATAATGATATACTGCCTCCGTGGGGCAGGCGCGTACGCACATTCCACAGCGGATGCATTCGGTATGGTCAGGGCTTTTGGTAACGTCTACATCCATTTTGCACACCTTTGCACATTTTCCACAGGAGATGCACTTATATTGCGCATATAACGAAAGACCGAGCATAGACCCGGTAGTAAAATTTAAGATGGTGCTGATACAGCATTTGTACGGATTGCCGTCACTCAGAAAAAATCAAAATGAGCGTAGCATACAGGTGGTTTTTGAGGTATTTGATGAATGAGCCGATACCACATTTTTCAACAATCTGCTATAACTTCAAGCACCGATATACGGAGCAAACAATAGAAGAAATATTCTATTGGATATTGAAAGGTGATCCGAAAATGACGGAAAAGGTAAAAAAGGACGCAAAGGACCTCAACAACAACAGGAGAGTGCTCCTCATAACGGCAATTTTGGCGCTTATCGTGATGCTGACATATACGATAAGCCTGTTTGTCGGCGGCGACTTCAAGGCATTCACGCAGGCGGCGGAACCGTGGCTCATCATGGGCATAGGCGTTGCGGCACCGGCAAGCTACTCGCCGCAAACACAGGACAGCAGCAAGAAATGCTGAAAGCTCCGCAGTCAATGCGGAGCTTTTTCTTGACTTTCGGAAGTATGCATAGTATAATAAGTTATACAAATCATACTAATTATACGGAGATGATCATATGAAAGCCCCAAAGGGATGCTACGCATGGACGGCGACCGTCGGCGAAAAAGGACAGATAGTAATACCCAAGCAGGCGAGAGAGGTGTTCGGCATCGAGCCCGGCGACACGCTCATTCTGCTCGGCGACATTAAGCGTGGTATTGCCATACCGCCAAAATCGACCTTTACGAGCCTCGCCGGCCGCATTTTCGAGGAGGAAGAGTAATGGAATGTGTTTTGCAGGTTGAGAACCTATGCAAGGAGTATCCCAAGTTTAAGCTCCAAAGTGTTTCGTTTTCCATCGAAAAAGGTTCAATAATGGGCTTTATCGGCAGAAACGGCGCAGGCAAGAGCACAACACTCAAATCCATTCTGAACCTTGTGCACCCCGCATCGGGCGAAATTCGTTTCTTCGGCATGGATATGGCACATCACGAGGGCGAGATCAAGCAGCGAATCGGCTTCGCCGGCGGTGCAGTCGACTACTATAAAAAGAAGAAGATCTCTGCCATTGTCGCCGTCACCAAACAGTTTTACGACAATTGGGACGATGCTGCGTATGAAAAGTACATGAAGCTTTTTAACATCGACGAGGATAAGACCCCTGGTGAGCTGTCCGAGGGCATGAAGGTCAAGCTCAATTTAGTGCTTGCCCTTTCGCACGGAGCGGAGCTTCTCATCCTCGATGAGCCGACGAGCGGGCTCGACCCCGTGTCGAGAGAGGAGCTTCTTGAGGTTTTCGAGTATCTGGCGAGCAAGGGCATATCTATCCTATTCTCGACACACATCACCTCCGATCTTGATAAATGCGCCGATCAGATAACCTACATCAAGGACGGGCAAATAGTTGCCTCAGAGAACAAGCAGGCGTTTCTCTGCCGCTGCCGTGAAAACGGCTGGGGCAATAATATCGAGGAAATTATGGTGCACTTTGAAAAGAGGTCTATATATGAACAGATTGATGACTAAGGAGCTCAAGCTTTTTGCCGCTCCGCTGACATATTTTTTCCTTGCCTTTTCACTCATGACGCTTATCCCGGGCTACCCCATTTTGATGGGCTCATTCTTTGTCTGCTTCGGCATTTTCCAGTCGTTCCAGCTTGGTCGGGAGACGAACGATGTGCTGTACACGGTGCTGCTGCCGATAAAGAAAAGCGATGCCGTCAAGGCAAGGTTTGAGTTCGTTGTGCTCATTGAGCTAATGGGCTTCGTGCTCATGGCGATACTCACCGCCGTTCGCATGACGGTGCTAAGCGGCGCTGCACCTTATGTGCAAAATCCGCTCATGAGCGCAAACCCCGTGTACCTTGCGTTCGTACTGATAATTTACGCTGCATTCAATCTTATCTTCGTCCGGCAGTTTTATAAAACTGCGTATAAGATAGGCAAGCCATTTATCATTTTCATTGTTGCGGCGCTCATCATAACCGGCATTGCCGAGGCGCTGCATTATCTTCCCGGACTTTCCTTTTTGAATGCCGTGAGCGGGGAGGGAATGACGACAAACTATCTCATTCTTGCCGCAGCCGCAGTTGTGTATGCTCTCGTGACCTATTTGGCCTACAAGGCCTCCTGCCACAGCTTTGAAAGTGTGGATTTTTGAAAATTCCGCTCGTATTCTCCCACTAAGGGATGTATAATCAGGTCAAGTCGAGCTATTATTGAGCCATCAAATGTAGGAGGCGGCATATGAATCAGATAGCAATCGGAAACTTTATCGGGAAAAAGAGAAAAGAATTAAACCTCACTCAGGCACAGCTTGCCGAAAAGCTTGGCGTATCCAATAAGACCGTATCAAAATGGGAGAACGGAAAATGTATGCCCGATTACGGCGTTATCCAGCCGCTGTGCACCGAACTCGGCGTTACCGTGTCCGAACTAATGGACGGCGAGGAGCAGGCGCAGGACAGCATCAGAGCCTACGACGATGAACAGATATTAGACCTTATTAAGCGCACGCAGGCACTTGAAAGCCAGCGGGAAACGCTTGTCGGTATCATCCTCATAGTCATGGGAATGGCCCTCGGCGCAATGTCATTTACACTCGGCGGCAGCGATGTCAAGGACTTTTTCTCCGGCCTCATGATGGGACTTTCCTGCGGATCAATGCTTGTCGGCATTTTTGTAGCCGTCAGATCCATTGCAAAACGGGGATAAATGAGCAAAAATTTGCGGCTGATGCTTGACATTGCAAAGTTTACTGCTATAATACTATACGAAAACTGAACACCTTATCAAGAGTGGTGGAGGGAACGGCCCTGTGAAGCCCGGCAACCTGCGTAAAGCGTGGTGCCAAATCCGGCGGTGATTATCGAGAGATGAGGCTATGACCAAGAAACAGAATCCGTCGGTAACGACGGATTTTTTCGTTGTAATGACCAGAAGTGTGTTCGGCAAAAATTTAGGAGGAAAAGAAAAATGAGCAAAAGACTGTTTACATCCGAATCCGTGACCGAGGGACATCCCGATAAGATCTGCGACCAGATCTCCGACGCTGTCCTTGACGCAATTCTGGAAAAAGACCCCGAGGGTCGTGTCGCCTGCGAGACAACCGTGTCCACCGGCCTTGTCCACATCATGGGCGAGATAAGCACGGACTGCTATATCGACATTCCCAAGATAGCCCGTGATGTAATCCGTGAGATAGGCTATGACAGAGCAAAGTACGGCTTTGACTGCGATACCTGCGGTATCATCTCCAACATAGACGAGCAGTCGGCGGATATCGCTCTCGGTGTTGACAAGTCGCTTGAGATGAAAAACGGCGAGGATGCCGAGCTTCAGAACGGAGCGGGCGACCAGGGCATGATGTTCGGCTATGCCTGCAACGAGACCCCCGAGCTCATGCCGCTTGCCATCAGCCTGTCGCACAAGATGGCAAAGCGCCTTACCGATGTCAGAAAGCAGGGCCTTGTCGACTACCTGCGTCCCGACGGCAAGACCCAGGTCACCGTCGAGTATGACGATGCGGGCAAGCCCGTGAGAGTTGACACCGTCGTCCTCTCGACCCAGCACGCCCCCGAGGCAGAGCTTGAGCAGATAAGAAACGACATGATAAATCTCGTCATCAAGCCCAGCATCCCCGCAGAGCTGCTCGATGAGAACACAAAGTATTATGTAAACCCGACCGGCCGTTTCGTCATCGGCGGCCCTCAGGGCGACTCCGGTCTGACCGGCAGAAAGATCATCGTTGACACCTACGGCGGCAGCGCACCTCACGGCGGCGGCGCATTCTCCGGCAAGGACCCCACCAAGGTAGACCGCAGCGCTGCCTACGCTTCCCGCTATGTCGCAAAGAACATCGTGGCCGCCGGACTTGCAGACAAGTGCCTTGTCCAGCTTGCCTACGCCATCGGCATTGCAAGACCCGTTTCCGTCATGGTTGACACCTACGGCACCGGCAAGGTCTCCGATGAGAAGCTTGCCGAAGCCGTCAACAAGGTCTTTGACCTGCGCCCGACCGCAATCATCCGCGACCTCGACCTGCGCAAGCCCATCTACCGCAAGCTCGCTGCCTACGGCCACATGGGCAGAACAGACCTCGGTGTTCGCTGGGAGGACACAGACAGGATCGACGCACTGCTCGAGGCAGTAAAGTAATGCATATCCCGACCTGCGAAAGCTCGGAGCTTGACATTTTGAGCTTTGACGAGGCGTTATTGAACTCCGGCAGCAGCGGAGACTACGATGCCGACAAGTGGCTATATGTGCCCGATTACTACGCCGACTACCGTTACATTTTAGGTACCCGTGGCAACGACCCGCTTATCTGCATTGGCATAAATCCCTCGACCGCCGCACCCGATGACCTTGACAACACGCTCAAAAGCGTTGCACGCATTGCCGACGCAAACGGCTATGACAGCTGGATAATGTTCAATGTCTATGCCCAGCGAGCCACGAACCCCGACGACATGGACATTGTGCTCAACGAAAAGCTGCACCGAGAGAATATGCGTGCGTTTGAATACATATTAAGTAATGTAGGCGAGGGCATTTCCCCGGCAATATGGGCTGCATGGGGCACCATCATCGAAAAGCGGCCGTATCTGCGGGACAGCGTCCTTGACATGGTCAGGATAGGGCAGAGCTACGGCGCAAATTGGTTTTCGGCAGGCAAGCGGTCAAAGAAGGGTCACCCGCACCATCCGCTGTACCTGCGCAAGGACGCCGTCACCGAGCCCTTTGACATTGAAGAATATCTTGAGGTGATAAAATGAGCGATCATGCTTTTAAGCTTGCCGTTTGTCAGATAAGAACGGAGCTTGATAAAAAGCTTACCATGGACAAGGCCGAACGCATGGTGTGCGAGGCGGCAGGGAACGGCGCAAATGTCGTCGTGCTGCCGGAAATGTACAATTGCCCATATTCGAAGAAGTATTTCCAAGCCTTCGCCGATGCCGAAAACGGCGAGAGTGTGGAGAGAATGTCCGCTTGGGCAAGGGAAAACGGCATCATCCTCGTTGGCGGCTCTATCCCCGAAAAAGCCGACGGCAAGCTGTATAACACCTGCTTTGTGTTCAATGAGACCGGCAAAGTCATTGCCCGCCACCGCAAAATGCACCTTTTCGATGTCGATATCGAGGGCGGCATACGCTTTAAAGAGTCGAACCATTTTGCCGCCGGCAGAGACATAACCACCTTCGACACGAAGTACGGCAAAATGGGTGTTTTAGTCTGCTTCGACATGCGTTTTCCCGAGCTCGTGCGTGCCATGGCACGCCGCGGAGCAGAGGTCGTTATCTGCCCTGCGCAGTTTAACATGACAACCGGCCCCAAGCATTGGGAGCTGACCGTAAGGGCCAGAGCTATGGATAATGAGATATACTATGTCGGTGCGTCGGCTGCACGCTATGAGGGATTTGACTACGAGTGCTGGGGACATTCCACCGTTGCCGACCCCTTCGGTCAGGTCATCGCCACCTGTGACGAGACCGAGCAGATAATTTACGCCGATATTGACCTTAATAAGGTCGATAAAGTGCGCCGTGAGCTCCCCACATTTTTGCACCTGCGTGACGATATCTACAAGGTCGCAGACTAATTTGACGGCTAAACCCGTCAAATTCAATAAAAGTTCACAAATGCGAAAAAAGGGCTTGCCAAATTGACGGCAAGCCCTTATAATGTGCAGGAAAAGATTTTTAAGTATCGGTACAGAGAGACCGGCAAAATCGCTGATATGGTATAGCTGCGCTGTGCGCAGTCATAAATGTTGTGCGTCTTGTCGGTTTTCGACAAGGCTTTTTTGTTGCTGAGGTGAAGATATGAAGCTCAAGGCAAGGCTCATGGATGAGGCCGCAATGAACCGTGCACTCATGAGAATATCCCACGAGATAATCGAAAAGAACAAGGGTGTTGAAAATGTCGTGCTCGTCGGCATCCGTCGCCGTGGCGTGCCCATTGCCGAGCGCATCTGCCGCAACATAAAGAAGATCGAGGATATCGAAGTGCCGTGCGGCAGCGCAGATATAAGCTTTTACCGTGACGATCTCACGCACGCAAGCGACTCTCCGGTGCTGGCAAAGGCCGACCTCGGTATCTCGGTGAACGATAAAAATGTTGTGCTTGTCGATGATGTGCTGTACACCGGCAGAACAGCCAGAGCCGCCATTGAGGCGGTGTTCTCCGTCGGCCGCCCGAGAAGCATCCAGTTTGCGGTGCTTGTCGACCGTGGGCATAGGGAACTGCCCATAAGAGCCGATTATGTCGGAAAAAATGTTCCCACATCACGCTCGGAGCTCATCGAGGTCAGGCTGCCCGAATACGATGACGACACCGGCGTGTACTTAATGGCGCAAGACCAATAAAAATAAAAAATCTACACAAAGAGAGGTACAATCACCAAATGAAAGAAAAAACCGTGATTAATGGACCCGTGTATGACGCACGCACCCTTGGCAAGCCCAGAATGATGGTTCTCGGCCTTCAGCACATGTTCGCAATGTTCGGCGCTACCGTGCTCGTCCCCATGCTGACCGGCCTTGACATCGCAACGACCCTGCTGTTTGCAGGCCTCGGCACTTTATTGTTCCACCTCATCACCGGCGGCAAGGTTCCCGCATTCCTCGGCTCGTCCTTCGCCTTTATCGGCGGCTACAACGCCATCCGCACCATCGGTGTAGATGCTGCCGGTCAGCCCATCTACAATAATGATCTTCTGGTGTATGCCTGCTTTGGCGTTGCCTGCGCCGGACTGATGTATGTTATCCTGTCGGCACTGTTCAAGGCCTTCGGCGTCAACAAGGTCATGCGCTTCTTCCCGCCGATTGTTACCGGTCCCATCATCATCTCCATCGGTCTCATCCTCTCCAGCTCTGCAATTACCAACTGCTCCGCCAACTGGTTTATTGCAGTTACGGCAATAATCATCGTCGTCTGCTTCAACATCTGGGGCAAGGGCATGACCAAGATCATCCCCATCCTCCTCGGCGTTATCGGCTCTTACCTGCTGGCAGTCATCGTTGACCCCGCTGCAAGAGAGACCGTAGTCACCAAGGTTTCCGAGGCAAAGTGGGTCGGACTTCCCATCGTTTGGAACAACAGCGTGTTCCACCTGTTTAACATGGATGTCGACACCGGCATGCTCTGGTCGGCTGTGTTCACGATAGTACCTCTGTCTCTGGCCACCATGGTCGAGCACATCGGCGATGTCTGCGCAATTTCCTCAACCTGCGGGAAAAACTACATGGCAGATCCCGGATTTCACCGCACCCTCCTCGGTGACGGTCTTGCAACCACCCTTGCATCCCTCTTCGGCGCACCTGCAAACACCACCTACGGTGAGAACACCGGCGTTCTGGCCCTGTCTAAAGTCTACGACCCCCGTGTCATCCGCATCGCAGCGGTCTTTGCAATAATCTTCTCCTTCTGCCCGAAGTTTGCAGCACTCATCACCGCAATGCCCACCGCAACCATCGGCGGCGTATCCCTCATCCTCTACGGTATGATCTCCGCAGTCGGTGTCCGCAATGTCGTTGAGAATCAGGTCAACTTCTCCAACAGCCGCAATGTCATCGTAGCGGCCCTCATCCTCGTACTTGCAATCGGCATCAACTACTCCGTCGGCAGCATCAAGATCGGCATCGTCTCCCTGTCCGGCCTCGCAGTAGCCTCCATCGTAGGTATCATCGTGAACGCAATTCTGCCCGGCAAGGACTATGTCTTCCAGCAGGAGGACAAGGGTGCAACCTCGGTTGATTTCAGCGTCTGATATAGCTTCAAAAGGCAATGGGAAAGCCCATTGCCTTTTTTCACATAAAAATCTAAATTGGTATTGACAAAAGCGAAAATCATAGTATAATATCTCTTGCGTTTAGCGGATTTGTGTAATGGTAGCACACCGGACTCTGACTCCGTTTGTGAGGGTTCGAATCCT
>ENA-ORNQ01000469-ORNQ01000469.1-human-gut-metagenome-genome-assembly--contig:-NODE-469-length-40764-cov-26.253605_pt1 | contig 40764 bp, 40 predicted proteins | sample MGYA00242116_ERZ509024 | MGnify/ENA primary metagenome ERZ509024 (study PRJEB26280, sample SAMEA2338697) | human gut metagenome | biome: human gut; feature: human-associated habitat; material: faeces...
CTCGTCGGACAGGGTGGTGACATAGCCCCTGGGCTTATTAAGCATCAGATACACTCTCTCCGGCTCTCGGCTCAGGGGCTGCCCGTCCAGGGTGACGGCGTCCGTCTCCGGGTCCGCCCGGTCTCCCAGGGCGGCGATCTGTCCGTTGACCTGCACCCGGCCCTGCCGCAGCAGGTCCTCTGCCGCCCGGCGGGAGCAGATTCCGGCGGCGGCTATGATCTTTTGCAGACGCTCCTTCACGGTGTATCCTCCCGGTTCAATGCAGCCGTCTCCTGCCTGGTCTCCTGGGCAAAACCCCAGTCGTACAGGGCGGCATGGTCCGCCCAGTCGTTGCCGTCCTGCAGGGTGACAGCCACCAGCCGCCGGCCGTCCCGTTCAGCAGCGCTGACCAGGGTCCGTCCCGCGGCTCTGGTGTATCCGGTCTTCATGCCGATGCACCCGGGCACCGTCCGCAGAAGCCGGTTGTGATTGGTCATGGTGCGCCCGCCCACCGTAACGCTCCGGGTGGAGCACAGGCGCGCAAAGGTGTGGTTCCCGGCGGCATAGACCGCCAGGCGGGCCATATCCCGGGCGGTGGAATAATGACCGTCATCGTCCAGGCCGCTGGGATTTGCAAAGGACGTGTCCTCCATCCCCAGCTCCCGGGCCAGGCCGTTCATCCGCCGGACGAAGGAGGCCGTTCCGCCGCAGTGGTCCGCCAGGGCCGCCGCCGCATCGTTGCCGGAGCACAGCAGCAGCCCATACAGCAGCTCCTCCACCGTCACCCGCTCCCCGGGCTTTAAGTACATGGAGGAGCCCTCGGTCATGTGCTCCTGCCGGACGGTCACTTCCTCCCCAGGCGACGCCCGCTCCAGCACCACCAGGGCCGTCATGATCTTGGTGGTGCTGGCGATGAGCATCCGCCGGCTGCCGTTGTGGTCATACAGCACCTGCCCGGTGTCCGCGTCCATCAGCACGGCGGCAGAGGCGCTGGTGGACACACCCCACGCCCGCACCGGCGTCAGGCACCACCACAGCGCCAGCCCCACCAGAAGCCACATCCGTTTTCTCACAGAGATCACCCCATATCCACAGCGATGACCTCATTCTATTCACTCAGTACGTTTCTTTTTCCGCCTTCTTCTTGTCGATGAAGCTCTCCACCCGGTCCATGACCTGGGGCACCAGATCGATGACCCGGTCCACGGTGCCCACGGCAGGCAGCGCCACGGGCATCACCCGGGTCACGCCGTCCTTCACCACCAGGAACGCCACCGGCTCCACCTTCACGCCGGCGGTGCTGGCGCCGCCGAACTTGGGGGCCTGCTTGCCGTAATCGCCGCCGCCGCAGCCGAAGCCGAAGCTCAGCCGGGATACGGGGATCAGGGTCACGCCGTCCGGAGTCTGGATAGGCTCGCCGATGATGGTATTGGAGTCCACCATATCGCGGATCTTGCTCATGGACGCCTCCATCAGCTCCGTCAGGGAATTGTTCTTTCTCTCGTTGTTTTCCATGGGTGTCATCCTTTCTTATCGTTCTCAGGCGTTTTCGCACCGTCGGTTTCTTCCGTCTTCTGGACCGTCTGGGCCTGTTCGGCCTGCGCGGCCGCCTCCCGCAGCTTCTTCTCCTTCTTCCACCGCAGCAGCCACTTCAGTGCCGGGATACCGAAGGCAAAGCCGATGGCAAACAGATCCCTGATCTGGAAGAAAAGACCGACCTCTCCCTCTGCCCTGGTCTCCCGGGCGTTATAGTCCACGTCCAGGTGAATATACGGGTCCGGGATACGCATCAGCTCCTCCAGCCGGGGCATAAACGTCCACACCGCCGCGCTGATCCAGCCGTAGGTCTCGGCAGACGCCGCCGGGTCCTCCTCCCCGCCCAGGATCACCGACACCTGCATGGGGTCAATGCGCAGCCGCTGCCGGGTCTTTCTCAGCCCCACCTGCAAGGACTTCCACAGATACGGCAGGGCCGACCGGATATCACCAGGCGTCAGGCCCAGCTTCCGCTTCTCCCGGGGCGCTGCCTTCTGCTTTTCAGGCGGATTCTTTTTCTCCTTGTGCTTTTTCTGTTTTTTGGGCTTTTTCGGGGGACGCGGCACGATCTGCATCCGCACAGGCCCCGCTGCGGCGGTAACGCGCAGCTCCTGCCCGAAGGCAATGCGCACCCCTACCCGCAGAAACAGCGCCGCCACGATCAGTGCCAGCAGTATGCCCAGTATCCACAGTGCAGCCATGCGGGGATCCCCCTTCTATTGCTTATTGTTCCGGATCCTGAACGGCGCCGTCCTGGTCCAGCCGCAGCTGACCATCCGCCTCCAGCCCCGGAATTTCCGGCAGGTCGTCCAGGGACTTCAGATGAAACGCCCGCAGAAACGCCTTGGTGGTGCGGTACAGCCGGGGCCGTCCCGGCACCTGCAAACGGCCGCATTCCTCGATGAGGTGCCGGTCCAGCAGCAGCCCCACGGTATACGAGCTGTCCACCCCCCGGATCTGATCCACATAGGCCCGGGTGGTGGGCTGATAGTATGCGATGACGGTCAGCACCTCCAGCGCCGGCTGGGAGAGCTTGGCGGGCTTGCGGATCTCGAAGGCCCGTCGGATCACGTCGGCATACTCCGGTGCGGAGCACAGCTGCCAGGTATCCTCCATCCGCACCAGGCGCATGCCCCGGCGCTCATAGCTGTAATAGTCCGCCAGACGGCGCAGCACCTGGTCCACGGTGTCCCGGTCCAGCTCCAACGCCACGGCGATACGGTCCGCCGCCACCGGCTCCCCGGAGGCGAACAGAATGCCCTCTACCGCGGCCTCTATTTCCTTCATTTCCATTGCTTCCATGTTTTATTCCTCGCTGTCCTCCCGGCAGGCAACGGTGCAGTCGGCAGCAGGTCCCGCCAGCCGGATGATCCGGCTGCGGCACAGCTCCAGCACCGCCATAAACGTGGCCACCAGCTCGCTGCGGCTGCGGCTGCCGCGAAACAGCAGCAAAAACCGCGTAATGCCGCCCGCCTTCAGCCTCCGGATGATCTCCTTGGCCTTCTGCTCCACGGGATAGGGCTCCCGCTTGACAATCTCGTCAAAGGCACGCAGCGGCGGCGTCTCCGCCTGCCCCCGCCGATCCGTCATCTCCTGCATGGCGATGACCAGATCCCCGGGCCGCTGGTCGTATTCATACACCTTGCCCCGTTCCACGGGCTCCGGGGGCCGGGTCAGGATGCTGCGGCCGAACTCGCCCATAGGCCCCAGCAGCTCCGCCAGACGGCGCACCCGGGCATAGGCCTCGCCCCGCTGCCGCTCCGCCAGAGATTGAATCAGGGCATCCATCTCGTTTTTGGCCTCCTCATCCTCCAGGGACAGGAGCATCCGTGTCTTAATATACATCAGGTGGGCAGCCATGGTCACAAACTCGCTGGCCACCTCCAGGTCCATCTCCTTGCGCCGGTCCAGATACGCCAGATACTGATCCAGAATCAGGGCAATGGGGATATCCTGTATTTCGATCTTATTCTTACTCAGCAGGAACAGGATCAGGTCCAGGGGCCCCTCAAAATCCTGGAGCTCCTCTTTTCCCTGGACCACCTTTTCCAGCTTATAAATGGGACTTTCCAATTTGCCTGTACCCTCTCAAAAGCCGACCACGCGGCAGAATAGCTCATACGTCCACTGGATAGCGGCGCTCATCCACTTGTCACCCACGCCCAGCAGCACCACCGCCCACAGCAGGAACATGCCGTACCGCTCGTACCGCAGCATCATGTTATACGCCCGGTCCGGCAGCAGGGAAAACAACACCTTGCTGCCGTCCAGCGGCGGAATGGGGATCAGGTTAAACAGCCCCAGACCCAGCGACAGGATGGCCGTGGTCAGCAGAAACGTCAGAAGCCTCTGATTCGCTTCAGAATACGGGGCATAGTCATACACCAGCCGCCCGGCAAACAGCAGCACCAGCGCCAGCAGGAAGTTGGACATCGGCCCGGCCAGCGCCGTCAGGGCCATGCCCTGCTTGGGCCGGCGGAAATACCGGGGGTCCACCGGCACAGGCTTGGCCCAACCGAAGCCCACCGTTACCATCATCAGCAGGCCGAACCAGTCGATGTGCCGCAGAGGGTTCAGGCTCAGCCGCCGGGCCCGCTTGGCAGTGGGGTCTCCCAAAGCCAGCGCCGCCAGCCCGTGGCACGTTTCATGCACCGTCAGGCACAGAAACACCGACACCAGCCGCAGCAGCAGATCCCACAGGGAGCCGAAGTCCAGCGCATTCCACAAATTTTCCAGATATCCCACAGGGCTTCCTCCCCAAAATAGCATTCAGGTGCATTATATCAGAAATTCCCTTCGATTACAAGCAAAAAAGAACAGCCGCCCTCACGGGGCGGCCGTTCCGGCAATCGCCTACAGATTCTCCTGCTTCAGGGCGTCAATGGGATTCTCCCGGCGAATGCGGCGGGTGGCGTACAGCATGGTGGCAAACACCACCACAAACACGCTGCCCACGGCGATGGCCACGCTGTACCACGGGATATAGAAGCCGGTGGATATGGTCTTGGCCATGGTGCGATAGATGGCATAGGTTACCAGAGCCGACACCGGAAGCCCCCACAGCAGCGCCCGCAAACCGTAAATCAGGCACTCGTAGTCCATCATCCGGGCAAAGGCTCCCTGGGTCAGCCCCACGGACCGCAGCATACCGAATTCCTGCCGCCGCAGGGCAATGGAGGTAGAAATGGTGTTGAACACATTGGTCATGGCGATCAGCGAAATGAGGATGATGAATCCGTAGGAGAATACGTTCACCACCGTTGTCATGGCCCGCTGGCTTTCGCCGTCGGCGGCCAGGTCCTGCAGATTGGAGCGGCTCAGGCCCAGCTCTGTCAGCACGCGGCCCATGCTCTCGTACGCGGCGGCATGGTCGCCGCTCCGGAACCAGAAGCCCAGGGCATATGGCCGGGCCTGCCCGGTGACGGCCTCGTACATGCTGTATGGGTACAGCAGAATCAGGCCATTGTCAGAGTTCAGGAAAGCAGGACGCTCCCTCAGAATGGCTCCCACCGTATAGGTCCCGCTGTTGACGGCCTCCTCCACCGGCACCGCCTTGGCCTGACCGGCGTCAGGTGCTTCTCCTCGCTCCCGTGCTTCATAGTAGGTGTCCATATAGTCCGCCGGATAATACAGCACGTATTCCGCGCCGTCCCGGGTGATGCGCTCCCCCTCTGTGAACCAGCCCTCCATAGGCTGATAGTTGGTTTCCGTCCCGGTGATGGGCAGGCGGTTCCCGTTCAGCAGACGGTAGCGATACAGCTTATCGTGGTCCCCGCCGTCGCCGCGCCAGGTCTCCAACGCGTCCCAGGCCGCCGCCCGGGGCGAGCCGGCACGGAAATAGTCATCCTCCGCCAAGCCGTTTTCCCGCAGCAGCTGCCGGAAGTCCCCGTCCTGAAGAAAATAGAAGGAAACGCTCCTGCTCTCCCCTGTCCCGTCCCGGACGGTATCGCTCCAGTATTCCGGGTCCATGTCCTCTCCGGCAAAGGACAGGGTCGAGTAGCTGTCGGCGGTGTAGAAGCCCGATTCCACGCCATGAGCCGCACTGAGCTGGCCCAGGCGCTGCTCCGGGGTCACATCCTCCGGCAGGGCCTCGCTGTAATACAGCTGCGCCCCCATCCCATCGGAGCTGAGCCGCGTTACCGCGCCCGTCAGGTAAGCGCAGAAGGACGAAGCCGAGATGAACAGCGTCACACTGAGGAACAATCCCACCACCGTGGACCGGTAGCGCTTGCGGTCACGCTTGAAGTTTTTGGCCGCCAGCATCCCGGAAAAGCCGAACAGCTTCCCCGTCAGGGGAGAGGTCTTTACCTCCCGGCCCCGGATCTTCACGTCCTGGGTCTGGCGGATGGCCTCTATCGGCGACAGCCGCACCGCCCGCCGGGCGGGGATCCAGGCGGAAATCACCGCCGTGATCAGGCCGATGCCCGCCGCCGCCAGCAGCGCCCACAGATTCAGCACAAACCGCATCTCCACTGCGCCGCCGCTTTCCCCGCCGGGCAGAAAGCCAAAGCTGCCCCGCAGGCAGTACAAGGTCACGCCGATGCCCAGGCAGCCCACCAGCAGCCCCAGCGGGATGCCCACGGCGCACAGCACCAGCGCCTCATACAGGACGCTGCCGCGGATCTGTTTTTTCGTTGCCCCCACAGATTTCAGGATGCCAAACTGGCGGGTCCGCTCCGCCACGGAAATGGAAAATGCGTTGTAAATCAGCGACACCGACCCGAAGAAGATCAGCAGCAGCAGAATCGCCGCAAAGTCATAGAGCAGCCGGTTCACCGACAGGATACGGGTGGCGCCATAGTAATTCAGCAGGGTGGAGTTGGAGTACCACGCCAGTCCCGGATATTTCTCGGCATTTCCCTCCATATAGCTGTAAAAGCGGCTGGGGTGGGCCACCCGGAAAAATTCATCCGTCTGATAGCCCTGCTCCTGACAGGTCAGGGCAGTATAGCCGGGGCAGGAGAAGGGCTCCGTCGTCATATCCAGCCGCTGGTAAAAGCCCACCACAGTGTAGGTGTGGGGCGTGGTATCTGTCAGCGTCTCCCCCTTCGTATAGGGGTCATCGGCCGTCAGCTCCTCCCCACCCAGCGTCCGGTGGCCCAGCTCCAGCTCCATGGTGTCCCCCAGCGCATAGCGGACGCTGCCATTGGACCACAGATGCTCCGGCAGAAGGAGCTCCCCGGCCTTCTCCGGCAGGCGACCTTGGGTCAGTCGGATGGATAGAAGGTCCGGCAGGTCGGGGTCCATGGACATGACCCGCAGATACGGCTTATACTCGTTCTGGCTGCCGATATTGCCCCAGCCCACCGTCTGCCAGGCGGACATCTCCGTGATCTCCTTTTCATCACGGCTCAGCTGCGTGGCCTGCTGCTCCGTGACATTCTCATAGCAGCCGTGGAACCGGCCCACGGTGTACTCCGTCGTGCGCACCAGATACCGCACGCCGCTGTAGGCTCCCTCCGTCACGGCGGTGAACATGGCCACCGACAGCACAATGCCCACGATGGTCACCCAGGTGCGGGAGCGGTTCTTCCGCAGGGACTGCCGGGTGAAGCGGTGGAATACGTTCATTTTTGCACCTCCCGGACCCGTTGATCCCGGGTGATGCGCCCGTCCTCGATGGCAATGATCCGGTGGGCCTGCAGGGCGATATTTTCGTCGTGGGTGATGATCACCAGCGTCTGACCGTACTTCCGGTTGGAGAGCTTCAGCAGCTCCACGATCTCCTGGCTGTTTTTGCTGTCCAGGTTCCCTGTGGGTTCGTCTGCCAGCACCACCGCCGGGGCGTTCATCAGTGCACGGCCGATGGACACCCGCTGCTGCTGTCCGCCGGACAGCTGGTTGGGCAGGTGCTTTTCCCGGCCCCGCAGGTCAAGCACATCCAGCAGCTCGTCAAGCCGCTGCCTGTTCACCGCACGGCCATCCATCAGCACCGGCAGCGTCATATTCTCCACCACGTTCAGCACCGGGATGAGGTTATAAAACTGATAGATCAGGCCCACCTGCCGCCGGCGGAAAATGGCCAGATGGTCCTCGTCCTGGGCATATACGTCCTGGCCGTCCACATACACCTTGCCGGAGGTGGGCCGGTCCACGCCGCCCAAAATGTGCAGCAGCGTGGACTTGCCGGACCCGGACGGCCCGATGATGGCCAGAAACTCCCCCTTTTCCACGGAAAAGGACACGTCGTCCACCGCCCGGACCTGATTCTCCCCCTGGCCGTATACCTTGCTGAGATGCTCGATGCGCAGAATCTCCATATGCTCCGCCTCCTTGCTTTACTGCCGTCAGTATACCAGGCCAAAGTGACAATCCGGTGACTATTGGAAAAAAAATCGTGTGCCCGGGTCAGAGCTTCTGCACCGCCACGTCGCACAGCTGCACGCCGATGCCCTTGTCCCGGGCGGCCCGGTTGCCCTTGTCCAGCAGCTTCTCCCGGTTTTTGGTCACCAGCTGCACCAGCAGCCGGTCCTTCTGCTCCTGGCTCATGGCTCCCAGCAGCGTCCGGGCCATACCGGCAGCCATATCCGGGTTTCCGGCCAGGACACTGCCCAGAATGCCGCCCTTGTCCTCCCGCCGCAGCTTCTCCGCCACCACCGGGATCAGATACTCCGCAATGGAGTCATAGTCGATGTTGTCCACCAGAATACGCAATTCTAACATAGTTCCTCCTGTCGCTGCTGCTTTGTAAAAAACCGGGACGCGCCGCGGCGCGTCCCGGTACGGGTACATTCGCTTACGCCTTGGGGCCTGCGGCCACCACTTCGGCGCTCATGTGGGTGTACTTCTTGAAGTTCTCCACGAAGCTGGCCGCCAGCTTCCGGCAGCTGGCCTCGTAGGCCGCCTTATCCTCCCAGGTGTTGGCGGGAATCAGCAGCTCACTGGGCACGCCTTCAATGGACGTGGGCACCTGGACGCCAAAGGTGGGGTCGGTAACAAACGCCGCCTTCTCGATCTCGCCGGTCAGGGCAGCGGTGACCATGGCGCGGGTATAGGCCAGCTTCATGCGCTTGCCGGTGCCGTTCCAGCCGGTGTTCACCAGGTACACCCTGGCTCCGGACTTCTCCACCTTATCCGCCAGCATGGCGGCATACACAGAGGGATCCAGGGGCAGGAAGGGCTCGCCGAAGCAGGTGGAGAAGGTAGGCACCGGCTCGGTGACGCCGATCTCGGTGCCGGCCACCTTGCTGGTGAAGCCGGATACGAAATAGTACATGGCCTGGTTCTTGTCCAGCTTGCTGATAGGCGGCAGCACACCGTAGGCGTCGGCGGTGAGGAAGATCACCGTCTTGGGCACGCTGGGGCTCATGCCGGACAGCTCCGCATTGGGGATATACTCCACGGGATACCCCACCCGACTGTTCACCGCCAGGGAATCGTCGTCGAAATCGAACTCCCGGGTCTCGGGGTCCATGACCACGTTCTCCACCAGGGAGCCGAAGCGGATGGCGTTGTAAATCTCCGGCTCACCCTCCGGGGAGAGGTTGATGCACTTGGCATAGCAGCCGCCCTCGAAGTTGAACACGGAGTCGTCGGCCCAGCCGTGCTCATCGTCGCCGATGAGCTTGCGGGCGGGGTCGGCGGACAGGGTGGTCTTTCCGGTGCCGGACAGGCCGAAGAACACAGCGGAGTCGCCGTCCTTGCCGATGTTGGCGGAGCAGTGCATGGGAAACACGCCCTGCTTGGGCAGGACGTAATTCATCACGGAGAACACGGATTTCTTGATCTCGCCGGCATACCGGGTGCCGCAGATCACCACCAGATGGGCCTCATAGTCCACCAGAATGGCTGCCTCAGACCGGGTGCCGTCTATCTCGGGGATGCACTTGAAGCCCGGGGCGGCAATGATGGTATAATCCTCATGGAAGTCCTTCAGCTGGTCCGCCGTGGGGCGGCGCAGCAGCTGATGGATGAACAGATTCTGGCTGGCCAGCTCATTGACGATGCGGAAGCCCTTGGTATACTTGGGGTCCGCCCCGGCGAAGCCGTCGAAAATGAAAACGTCCTTGTTCTGGAGATACGCCGTGACCTTGGCATAGATGGCGTCGAACCGGGCCTTGTCCATGGGGCGGTTCACCTTGCCCCAGGCGATGTCGTCATGAATGGCGGGGGTGTCCACGATAAACTTGTCGTTGGCGCTGCGGCCGGTGTATTTGCCGGTCTTTACCACCAGGGCACCGGTGTTGGACAGGGTGCCCTCGCCCCGGCGCAGGGCGTGCTCCGTCAGCTGGGCCGGCGTCAGATTGCGGTACACCGCGGCGGCATTGATGATGCCCAGCTTTTCCAGTCCGTAAGTTTCCATGTGCTTGTTCCTCCTCAAAATGTTCCTATTTTGCTGATGTTTCCCCTGTTGATTCTGTCCACAGGACAGAGACAGCATGAGTATATCATATCTTTTCGCAAAAGGGAACCCCGATTTTTATTTCCGCAGAGCCTGTACCGCCGCCCGCAGGGCGTCCACATGCTCCTGGGTAGTGGCCCAGCTGGCGCAGAAGCGCACGCCGGAATGGGTCTCGTCCACCCGCTCCCAGTATTCATAGCCAAAGCTCTTTCCCAGCTCCGCCAGCTCGTCGTCGGGCATAATGGGATACTGCTGGTTGGTGGGGGAATCAAACAGCAGCGGGTACCCGGCGGACACGAAGATATCCCGGATCTGATAGGCCATCTCGTCGGCATGGCGGGAGATTTTGAAGTACAGGTCGTCGGTAAACAGGGCATCAAACTGAATGCCCAGCAAACGGCCCTTGGCCATGCGGCCGCCCCGCTGCTTCATCATGAAGCGGAAGTCCTTCTTCAGCGCCGGGTTCATGATGACCACAGCCTCGCCGAACAGGGCCCCCACCTTGGTGCCGCCGATGTAGAACACGTCGCAAAGCCGTGCGATATCCGGGATGGTCAGCTCCGCCCCGTCGGCCATGACGCCGTAGCCCAGCCGGGCGCCGTCAACGAACAGGGGCAGGCCATACCGGCGGCAGGTGTCGTACAGTGCCGTCAGCTCCGCCTTGGTATACAGAGTGCCGCCCTCGGTGGGGTGGGAGATATACACCATGCCGGGCTGAACGATGTGCTCGGTGGACTCGTCGTTTTTGTGCCACTCCACATAGTCCTGCACCTGCCGGGCGGTGATCTTGCCGTTGGCGGTGGGCAGAGTGATGACCTTGTGGCCGGTGGACTCGATGGCTCCTGCCTCATGGCAGTTGATGTGTCCGCTGACGGCGGACAGGACGCCCTGCCACGGACGCAGAATGGAGGCGATGACCGTGGTGTTGGTCTGGGTGCCGCCCACCAGGAAGTGGACATCCGCCTCCGGTGCCTGGCACACGGCCTTTATCCTCTCCCGTGCCGCCTCGCAGTATTCGTCCTCGCCGTAGCCCACAGTCTGGACCATATTTGTCTCGTTGAGCTTCTCCATCACATAGGGATGGGCACCCTCCAGATAGTCGCTGTTGAAATAAATCATGGGAGCTTCTCCTTTATCTTTATACTTTCTCCATCATATCCCAGTGGGGTGCATTTGTAAAGAGCTATTCTTACTTGAACCCATTTACCTGCACCCAGGCCCGGACATGGTCCACAAAGCGCTGGGTGGAGTTGGACACCGCCTTTTCATCCTTGACGCCGATGGCAATGCGCCGGTAAAACGACATGGGCGGCTGGCATATCACCAGGGGGTAGGGGCTGTGCCGCACCATCAGCTCCGGCAGCAGGCTGATACCCAGGCCATTGGACACCATGGACAAAATGGTCCGGTCCTCCCGGGCAATATAGCGCACGTGAGGCCGCACACCCATCTCATCAAAAGCAGCACGGATCTCGTAATCGTCGCCCTCCTCCAACTGGATCACCGGCTCCGTGGCCAGAGCCTCCACCGGGAAGGGGTCGCAGTGGGACAGGGGGTGGCCGCAGGGTACGATCACCTTCAGCTGGTCCAGGTGCAGAGGATACACCTGCAGTCCCTTCAGCGACGGCATCCGCAGAAATCCGCAGTCCGCCTGTCCGGTGATAATAAGCTCCTCGATCTGGTCGTAAAAGTCACAGGTCTGTATTTCGAACTCGATGGCCGGATACTGCTTGCTGAAGGCCTTCAGGATCATGGGCAGCCACTGGGCAGACACGCTGGAGAACGACGCCACCTTTACAAGGCCCGCATCCATGCCCCGCAGGTCCGCCGCCTGCTGGGCAAGGCGGTGATATTCCGTGCACAGCTGCTGGATCTGGGGCAGCAAGGCCCGGCCGTCGCCGGTCAGGGTCACGCCGCCCCGGTTTCGGCTCAGCAGCGTTACTCCCAGCTCCTCCTCCAGGGAGTTGATGGCATGACTGATGCCGGACTGTGAGAAATTCAGGTCCGCCGCCGCCTTGGTAAAGCTGCCGCATTCCACGGTTTTCAGGAAAATCTGGTATTTTGTGGCGTTCATTGCCCTCACCTGCCTCTTTTCTGATGTTTTCCCTATTGTACACCCTTTTTCGCATGGTTTCAATCGAAAATATGCGTTTTACAAATGCAAAATTTTATGATACCCTACCTATAGATTTGAGGAAAGAGAGGATAAATCGAAAATGGCTCTGATTACGAAAATGAACCGCTGCGCATTCTGCGGCAGCAGCGAGGTGGTTGTCTCCGAAAACGGAACCTACACCTGTAAGGACTGCGGAAAGGTTGCCGACCACGGCATGCCTGCTGCGGATGTGGAAGCGATCAACCGCATTATGATGACCGGCGGCGATGCTGAGACCGCTGAGGAACTGCGCCGGCGCTATCCCCGGCTGGATCTGACTACCTGGTCCAAGGAGAACCGTCTCCAGATTTGAATTTGCAGCCGAGAGCGGCTATGGTTTACCTCCTTCGCCGCTAAAAATACCTGGCAGCGCCTGCTGCCCATCTTTTCCATGGGGATTTTCCTACCCCAAACATAACAGACAGCCGCGCTTGGGCATGCGCGGCTGTTTGTTATTCTGTTCCTGAACCGTTAAAGCGGCGTCCCGACCGGTCCGCCGCTTTGTTTATTTTCCGCCCAGATCCACCGCATGGCGGATAAAGCTCATAGGCGGCACCGGACGCGGCAGCTGCATGGTAAACACCATCTGGGGCGTTTTCGGCTCTGCCAGCGGCAGGCCCTCGGCGTCCGTCATCATCGGGGCCGTCATGGAGAAGGGCTTCGTATCCGGCCCCACCACCTCCACCCGGTCCCCGGCGCCAAACTTGTTGCGCAGACTCAGGGTGGCCAGCCCCTCCGGCGTGCAGTCCGTCACCACGGCGCAGATCTGCCAATCACGGATGTACCGGGCATCCTCATAGAACTGACCCGGTTGGCCGTAGAAAAAGCCCGTGGAATAGTGCCGGTGGCTGACATGCTCCACCTCGTCCCGCCACACCGGGTCTATGGGCCGTCCGGCGGCCGCATCGTCCAGCACGTGGCGGTAGGCCCCGGTTACGATGGCCGCGTAATAGGCGGACTTGGCCCGGCCCTCGATCTTCAGGCAGTCCACCCCGGCGTCCATCAGGTCGTCCAAGTGGTCGATCATGCACATATCCCGGGAATTCATGATGTAGGTGCCCTTCTCGTCCTCGAACACCGGGAAATACTCCCCGGGGCGCTTCTCCTCCATCAGTGCGTACTGATAGCGGCAGGGCTGGGCGCAGGCACCCCGGTTGGAGTCCCGTCCGGTCATGTAGTTGGACAGCAGACACCGCCCGGAGTAGGATACGCACATGGCCCCGTGGCAGAAGGTCTCGATCTCCAGCGCCGGGTCCACCCGACGGCGGATCTCCCGGATCTCGTCCATCCCCAGCTCCCGGGCCAGCACCACCCGCTGCGCCCCCAGGTCGAACCACGCCTGGGCGCAGGCATAGTTGGCAATGGACTGCTGGGTGCTGATGTGCCGCTGGCACCGGGGAGCGTACTTTCCCGCCAGGGTAAAAGCCCCCAGGTCTGCCAGGATCAAGGCATCCACACCGGCGTCGTTGAGCTTTTCCAGGTGCTCGGGCAGGCGGTCCACCTCGCCGCTGCGGGGCATGGTGTTCACGGTAGCGTGGACCTTCACTCCGCGGCGGTGGGCAAATTCCACCGCCCGGGGCAGCTCTTCATCACTGAAATTTCCCGCAAAGGACCGCATGCCAAAGGACGTGCCCGCCAGATACACGGCGTCCGCCCCGTATAAAACAGCCATTTGCAGCTTTTCCCAATCCCCGGCCGGAGCCAGCAGCTCCGGCTTCTTTCTCACTTCGGCCATCACCCGAACTTACGCAGGTTGGCGTTGTGCTCGGCCAGAGTCTGGCTGAACACATGACGTTGGGTATCGGGGTTGAGCACATAAAAATAGTAGTTGGTCTTATCCGGCTTCAGGGCAGCTACAATAGACGCCTTACCGGCGTTGGCAATGGCCGTGGGGGGCAGGCCCTGGTGGGTATACAGGTTATAGGGACTGTCCAGGGTCTGATAGTCATCCTCGGTGATCTCCCGTCCGGCGGCATACACCAGGGATGCGTCAATCTGGAGCAGGTGGGCCGTCTCGCCCACGTTCTCCAGCCGGTTGTGGATGACGGAAGAAATCACGGCACGGTCGGTACCGTCCGTCTCCTTCTCGATAAGGGACGCCATGATGACGATCTCCTTCAGGCTATAGGAAGAATTGGCGAGCAGCGGCGCAATATCCGGGTCGTCCATAATGCGGTCCTGGAAGTTGGACAGCAGGCGGCTCAGGGCCGAATCGGCATTCTCCTTCACATAGAACTCGTAGGTATCCGGGAACAGGTATCCCTCCAGGCGGCTGACGCTGCCCAGATTTTCGTTGTCCACAAAGTCGAACTTGTCGAACACATGATTTTTGGCAGATTCCTCCAGGGCTGCGGCGTCGGACACGTCGTTCTCCGCCAGCAGCTGGATGATTTGCTCCACGGTGTAGCCCTCGGGAATGGTGACGGTCACGGTAGCCGCCACGCCGCCGGTAGGCTGCATGGACTTGATGAGACAGTTGAAGTCCATGTCGGTGTTCAGCTCATACACGCCGGGCTGAATATAGCGGCTGGCATGGAACACCGGACTGGTGATCATAAACAGCAGCTTGGAGTCGATGAGCCCGGCTTTCTTCAGCTTGGTAGCCACCTTTCCCACGGAATCGCCGCTCTCCACCTCAATGGTGGCGGTCAGGGGCGCTTTATTCAGGGCGCACACATCGTTGACAGCCAGCCAGCCCAGACCGGCCAGCAGGCACGACCCCACGATCACGCATGCCAGGTAGATCAGCCAGCCAAAGCGGCGTTTTTTCTTTCCCTTGGCGGCCTTCTGCGTCTCGCCGGTCTGTCTGCGAACCTGATCGGCATCCCATTTGGCCGTATCGGAATTCTGATAATCGGACATCTTGTTTGGTTCCTTTCTGTTTTTTCGCCGGGTCTGCCCCGGACAAGATACGCCGGAGCCAAGTCCGGCATAGAATAGCCCATACAGAAAACAAGTGAGGTGAACGGCATGTGCTTTGACAACAACAATTGCTCCTGCATCTGGCTGATTGTGATCCTACTGCTGGTATTCTGCTGCTGCGGCAGCGGCACCCGGTCCGGCTGCGGCGGCAACAGCGGCGATGGCTGCTGCTCCTGCTGAACGTACATCATCCATAGGAGGGGGCGCCCAGGCGTCCCTTCCTCATTTTATGTCCACCAGCAGGTCCCGGAGCTTCTCCATGACCTCCCGGTGGATATCCTCCACGGTGCGGGGCGCGCCGTCCCGGGCACAGTCGATGCGGGTCCACCCGCCATATTCCACCACCATGGCGGCACTTTCCCGGCAGGCCCGCAGATACGCCTCGTTCCGCTCGTGGATATCCGCCTTTGTGTGGGTCACCTGCTCCCGGTGGCGCATCATCTGCTCGGACAGCTCCGTGGGCATGTCCAGGTATATCACCCGGTCCGGCTCCGGCAGCCCCAGCTTCCGATACTCGAAGTCAAACAGCCAGTCCAGAAAGGCCCGCTGCTGTTCCCGGGGCAGCTTGGAGGTCTGGTGCACGGCATTGCTGGTGGTGTACCGGTCGGCAACGACCAGCCCCCCCTGTTCATACCAGCCGCCCCAGTCCTGCTTATAGGAGGCAAATCGGTCCACGGAGTAAAACGTGGCGGCGGCGTAAGCATTGACATCGGCGGGGTCCGTGCCGAAAGCGCCGTTCAGGTACAGCCGCAGCAGCGCCGAGGACTCTTCCCCATACCGGGGAAACTCCAGCTTGCGGAAGGGCACGCCCCGTGTCTCCAGCTCCCGGCACAAAAGCGCCGTCTGGGTGGCTTTTCCGGAGCCGTCCGTCCCCTCGAATACGATCAATTTCCCCCTCATGCTATGCTTCCTCCCTCGGTCCGTGCGTATACATTCGGATTATTTTACCACGCTCCGGCTCATTTGTCCATGAAAAAGTTAAAATATCCCGGGCCGGGGTGTGCCGTTCCTCTTTTCTCCCCGGGGCTTTTGCAGGAAACAGTTGTATTTGCCTCGCCAGTGTGGTATACTGCTATATTGATATAGTGTGTGATTTGGGGCATTGTCCCCTTGAGAAATGAGGGATCTCTATGAAAATCGTTGTTTTGGCCGGCGGTCTGAGCACCGAGCGGCAGGTATCTCTGACCAGCGGCACCGGCGTGTGCCGCGCCCTGCGCCAGCGGGGCCACCAGGCCATTCTGGTGGATATGTTCCTGGGTCTGGAATCGTATACGGGTCGGCTGGCCGATGTTTTTGACGCGCCGGACGGCCTGTGCGGTGATAACCAGGTCCTGTCCACGGAGCCGGATCTGGAGGCCGTGCGCCGCAGCCGCCGGGACCAGGGACCGTCCCTGCTGGGCAAGGATGTGCTGGCCGTGTGCGCCATGGCGGACCTGGTGTTCCTGGCCCTGCACGGCTCCTGCGGCGAGGACGGACGCATTCAGGCCACCCTGGACCTGCTGGGCGTGCCCTATACCGGCAGCGGCTATCTGGGCAGCGGCATGGCCATGGACAAGTCCGTTACCAAGCGCATCATGGATGCCGCCGGGATTCCCACTGCCCCCTGGCACGACGTGCGCTATACCCGGGAGGATATCCCCCGTCTGGCTCAGGAGCTGCCGGTGCCCTGCGCCGTGAAGATCATCAACGGCGGCAGCTCCATCGGCGTGGAGCTGCCGGATACCCGGGAGGAGCTGGCCCAGACTCTGGAGCGGATGCTGGCCTATGGCGACCACGTTATCGTGGAGCAAAAGATCCGTGGCCGGGAGATCCAGGTGGCCGTTCTGGGCGACGGGTATCTGCCCGCTGTGGAGATCATCCCCAAGGGCGCGTATTTCGACTATTTCTGCAAATACCAGAAGGACGGGGCCCAGGAGCTTTGCCCCGCCCCTATTACCGATGAGCAGTGGCATACTGTGGGAGAGCTGGCTCTGCGCCTGCACCGTGCCCTGGGCCTGGGCGTCTATTCCCGGGCGGACTTCATTCTGGATGAGGAGGGCCGCTTCTGGTGCCTGGAGATCAACACCCTCCCGGGCATGACCCCCACCAGTCTGGTGCCCCAGGAGGCGGCGCAGGTGGGCCTCAGCTACGGCGACCTGTGCCAGCGCATTGTGGACGAATCCCTGGCCCTGCGCAAGGGAGGCCGGGCATGAGGCCCCTGGCGGCGGCGGACGTCTGCCGCGCCGTAAGCGGGACCTTTCTCCAGGCCGGAGTCGACACCGTCACCGGCGTCACCAGCGACAGCCGCCGCATCGCCCCCGGAGACCTGTTCATTCCCCTGGTGGGTGCGCGGTTCGACGGTCATGATTACATGAACGCAGCGCTTTCCGACGGCGCGGCAGGGTGGCTGCCTGTGCAGCCGTGTGCCGGAGGCACTGCTGCCCGGCAAGTTTTATATTCAGGTCCAGGACACCACACTGGCTCTGGGTGCGCTGGCCGCCTGGTACCGGGGGCTGTATGACATCCCCGTGGTGCAGGTCACCGGCTCCGCCGGAAAAACCACCACCAAGGAGATGCTCGCCTCGGTGCTGTCCCGACACTTCTGCACCCTGAAAACCCGGGCAAATCTCAACAATCACATTGGCACCCCCCAGACGCTGCTGGAGCTGGAGCCCCGGCACCAGGCGGCGGTTATCGAAACGGGCCTGGACCACTTCGGCCAGATCCGGTACATGGGCAGCCTGGTGCAGCCTACCATCGCCGTCATCACCAACGTAGGCGACGCCCACATCGAGAACCTGGGCGGCACGCGGCAGGGCATTCTCCAGGCCAAGTGCGAGATATTCGACCATCTGCGGCCCGGTGGGCTGGCCGTTCTGTGCGGCGACGACCCCCTGCTCAACGGCCTGACCCTGCCCTTTGAAACACTCCGCTGCGGCAAGGGCGAAAGCTGCAATGTCCGGGTCACGGATATCGTCCGCCGGGGCATCGACGGCCTGGACTGCACCGTCACCACCTCCCGCCGCAGCTACCGGCTGTCCATCCCCTCCCCGGGAGACTATATGATCTACCCCGCCTCCATGGCCGCCGCCATCGGCGAGTATCTGGGCCTGTCGGAGCAGGAGATCGTGGAGGGTGTGGCCGCCTATGTGTCCACCGGCTCCCGGATGCGGCGTATCCGTCTGCCGGAGGACCGGCTGATCATCGACGACTGCTACAACGCCAACCCCCAGGCCATGGAGGCGGCGCTGGAAATCCTGGCGGACACCGCCTGCCGCCGCCGCGTAGCCGTTCTGGGCGATATGGGGGAGCTGGGCCCCATCAGCCATGACGCCCACCTGGAGGTAGGACGCATCACCGCGCGGCTGGGTCTGGATGCGGTGATCGCCATCGGGCCCAAGTCCGCCGCCATCGCCGAGACCGCCGGCCCCCGGGCCCTGCACTTCGACACCGTTCAGCAGGCGCTGCCCGCCCTGCGGGAGCAGCTGACCCCCGGCACCGCCATGCTGGTGAAGGCGTCCCATGCCATGGAATTCGGCAAAATCGTCAACGAACTGGAAACAACGACCTATGATAGACATCAGTGTGACCGATCTGGTCAAATCCTTTGACTTAGAAAAGAAAATCCTGGACGGCATCTCCTTCCAGGTGGACACCGGTGAGCGGGTGGGCCTGCTGGGAAAAAACGGCGCAGGAAAAACCACGCTATTCAACATCCTCACCGGAGACCTGGATTATGACTCCGGCGAGGTGCTCATCGCCCCGGGCCGCCGGGTGGGCCTGATTTCTCAGATCCCGGTGTATCCCGCAGGATACACCGTGGAGGATGTTCTGCGCTCCGCCTTTCAGCGGACCACCGCCCTGAAGGAGGAGATGGACGCTCTGACCCGCCGGATGGAGCAGGGGGACAGCGACACCCATACTCTGCGCCGCTATGGGGAGCTCACCGCCCGGTTCGAGGGACTGGGGGGCTACGACACCGACACAGCCGTCAACAAGGTGTCCAACGGCCTGTCCATCGACGGCGATATGCGGCGGAGGCTGTTTGACCAGCTGTCCGGCGGCGAAAAGACCCGGGTGAACCTGGGCCGCCTGATCCTGGAGGATACGGACATCCTCCTGCTGGATGAGCCCACCAACCACCTGGACCTGCAGGCCACCGAGTGGCTGGAGGAGTATATCCGCTCCTTCCGGGGCACCGTGGTCACCATCTCCCACGACCGCTATTTCCTGGACCGCACCGTCACCCGCATCATCGAGATCCTGGACGGTAAGGCGGAGTTTTACAGCGGCAACTACAGCTTTTATGCCATTGAAAAGGAGCGCCGCTACCAGGAGCGCATGAAGCAGTACCTCAAGGAGCAGGCCAAGATCCAGCAGTTGGAAAAGGCGGCGGAGCAGATGCACCTGTGGGCCTTTATGGGCAACGACGCCCTGCACAAGCGGGCCTTTTCCATGGAAAAGCGCATCCAACGCATGCGCACCGTGTCCAAGCCCACCCGGGCCAAGAAGATGGACGCCCGCTTCGCCAGCCGGGAGTTTCGCGGCGACGAGGTGCTGCAGCTGAAGGGCGTGTCCAAGTCCTTCGGTGACCGCACTCTCTTTTCCGATGTGTACCTGCGGGTGGAGGGCGGCGAGCGCATCGCCTTTCTCGGCGAAAACGGCACCGGCAAAACCACCCTGCTGAACATGATCGCCGGGACCGAACCTATTGACAGCGGCATCATCCGCATGGGTCCCGCCATCCGGGCGGCGTATCTGCCCCAGATCATCCACTTCGACCACCCGGAGCGTTCCCTTTTGGACACGATGTTGTACGAAAAGCGCAATATAACACCCCAAACCGCCCGCAACCGCCTGGCTGCCTACCAATTCCAGGGAGAGGACGTGTTCAAAAGCGTGTCTGTCCTGTCCGGCGGCGAGCTCAGCCGTCTGCGGCTGTGCATGCTCATGGACGAGGAAATCAACTTCCTGATCCTGGACGAGCCCACCAACCATCTGGACATCGCGTCACGGGAGTGGATCGAGGAGGCGGTGGAGGCCTTCGACGGTACCCTGCTGTTCGTGTCCCACGACCGGTATTTCATCAATCGCTTCGCCACGCGGGTCTGGGAGCTGTCCGACGGTACCATCAATGACTATCCCATGGGCTTTGCCCAGTACAGGGCCGCCAAGGCGGAGGAGAAAAAGCCCGCCCCGGCTCCCGCTCAGAAGAAAAAACAGGATACCCGTCCCCCCCGGGGCGGCCGGGAAAAGCAGGCCGCCCGCCGCCAGCTGACCATCTGTGAAACCGGCATCTCCAAGCTGGAGGACCGCTGCCGCCAGCTGGACCGGGAGATGGAGCAATATGCCTGCGATGCAGAAAAGCTCCAGGAGCTGTATCGGGAAAAGCAGGATGTGGAGGCTCAGCTGGAGCAGGAGATGGCCCGCTGGGAGGAGCTGTCTCTGCAATTGGAGGAATAATCAGGAGGACCATTATGCGTGATATTTTGTGTATGTACTACTCTCGCACCGGCGCCACGCGCCAGGCCATGACGGAGATTGCCCAGGCCCTGGACGCAGAGCTGGTGGAGCTTACCGACGGTGTGGACCGCAGCGGCGCACGGGGCTATCTCCGCTCCGGAATGGACGCCATGCGCCGGGCCACGCTGCCGCTGGCCCCCTATGAAACGGAGCGTCCTCTGTCCGATTACCGGCTGGTGATCCTGGGCACCCCCGTGTGGGCGGGCCGCTGCGCCTCCCCTGTCCGGGGGTTTCTGAAGCGCCGGGGCCTGGAGCTGGAGCGGGTGGCCTATGTGCTGACCCGGAAAAGCTCCCGGAAATACGAGGACGTCTACCACCAGATGGACCAATATACCGCCCGGCCCCATCTGCTGGAGGTATCCCTGCGTCCGGGGTCCGTGGGCTATGAATTCTGGCGGGACAAGCTGGTGGGCGAGGTACGCCGCTATCTGGACGAGCAATAAGGGGTTCCCTATGCTGGAGAAATTACAAGCCATTGTCCGGCGGCTGGACCAGGTGGAGCGCCAGCTGTCCGACCCGGCGATATACGCCGACCGGGAGATGCTCACCCGCCTGAGCCGGGAGCAGAAGGAGCTGACCCCCATTGCAGCCGCCTTCCGGGCCTGGCAGCAGGCGGAAGACGACTGTGCCCAGGCCCAGGAGCTGCTGTCGGACCCGGAAATGCGGGAGCTGGCCCAGGAAGAGCTGCATCGGGCCCGCCAGGAGCGGGACCGCCTGTTGGAGGAGCTCAAGCGCCTGCTGCTGCCCCGGGACCCCAACGATGACCGGAACGTCATCCTGGAGGTCCGGGCCGGCATCGGCGGCGAGGAGGGCGCCCTGTTTGCGGCGGACCTGCTGCGGATGTACGCCCTGTATGCCGAACGCCGGGGCTGGCACATGGAGCCTGTGTATGAAAACACCACGGAGCTGGGCGGCGTCAAGGAAGCCAGCGCCACCATCGAGGGTCAGGGGGCCTGGTCCCGCCTGAAATTTGAGGCGGGGACCCACCGGGTCCAGCGTGTGCCGGAAACGGAGTCCTCCGGCCGCATCCAGACCTCCGCCGCCACGGTGGCCGTCATGCCCGAGGCAGAGGAGGTGGAATTCACCATCGACCCCAAGGACTTACAGATCGACACCTTCCGCTCCTCCGGTGCCGGCGGCCAGCACGTCAACAAAACGGAATCCGCCATCCGCATCACCCATCTGCCCACCGGCACGGTGGTGGAGTGCCAGGACGAGCGCAGCCAGTATAAAAACAAGGACCGGGCCATGAAAATTCTCCGCTCGAAGCTGTACGAGGCCCAGCAGGAGAAGCAGAACGCCGCCATTGCCGCCCAGCGGAAAAGCCAGGTAGGCACCGGCGACCGGTCCGGCAAAATCCGCACCTATAATTTCCCACAGAACCGGGTCACCGATCACCGACTCACCGGTGATGCGAAAAATTTCAATATTGCCGCCATCATCAACGGCGACCTGGACCCCCTCATTGACGCGCTGACCCTGGCCCACCAGGCCCAGCGGCTTCAGGAGGGGACCGAGAAAGGAGAATGAATCATGGAAGCTCCCATCAAGACCCGCTACGACAAGGCCGGACCCCAGGTGGCTGAGGCCCTGCGCCGCCGCCATTTTGAGGCCCACTATGTGTCCACTGCCCAGGAGGCCCTGGACCTGGCCCTGACCCTGATCCCCAAGGACCGCACCGTATCCTGGGGCGGCACCGTCACCGCCGCACAGATCGGGCTCATGGACCGTCTGCACCAGGGTGACTATCAGCTCATCGACCGGGACACCGGCAAGACTCCCGCCGAAAAGCAGGAGCTGATGCGGCAGGCCCTGACCTGCGGCACCTTTATCATGAGCAGCAACGCCATCTCCGCCGACGGCCAGCTGGTGAACCTGGACGGCAACGCCAACCGGGTGGCGGCCCTGTGCTTCGGGCCGGAGAGTGTCCTGGTCATCGCCGGGATGAACAAGGTCATGGGTGATCTGGACAGTGCCATTGCCCGGGCCCGCCAGGTGGCGGCTCCCGCCAACGCCCAGCGCTTCGACATCAAGACTCCCTGCGCCGTTACCGGAAGCTGCGGCGACTGCACCAGTCCCGACTGCATCTGCTGCCAGATGGTCATCACCCGGGTCTGTCGTCCCGCCGGACGCATCAAGGTCATTCTGGTGGGCCAGGACCTGGGCTTTTAAGGCAAAAGAGGGATTTTCTTGAACACCATTGTTTTTCATCCGGAATCGGACCCCAACGCCGTCCGGGACGCCGCCGCCATCCTGCGCCGGGGGGGACTTCTGGGCATCCCCACGGAAACGGTATACGGTCTGGGAGCCGACGCCCTGAACGAGGACGCTGTGAGCCGCATTTTCCTGGCCAAGGGCAGACCTCAGGATAACCCGCTGATCATCCACGTTCCCGACGCCTCCTGGCTGGAGCGATACTGCCGGGATGTGCCCCCCGCCGCCTATCGGCTGGCGGAGCGGTTCTGGCCGGGGCCCCTGACCATGATCCTGCCCCGGCGGGATATCGTTCCCCTGCAAACCACCGGCGGCCTGGAGACGGTGGGCGTCCGCTGCCCAAATCATCCGGTGACCCTGGCCATCATCGAAGCCGCCGGTGTCCCCATTGCCGCCCCCAGCGGCAACACCTCCGGCCGTCCCAGCCCCACCACCGCTGCCCACATGATCGAGGACATGGACGGCAGGATCGACGGCATCGTAGACGGCGGCCCCTGCACCGTGGGGGTGGAATCCACCATCATCGACCTGACGGTGACGCCGCCCCGGCTGCTGCGCCCCGGCGGACTGCCGCTGGAGTCCCTGCGGCAGGTGCTGGGGGAGGTAGCCGTGGACAAGGCCGTCACCGGTCTGCTGGCCGCCGGGGAGCGTCCCCGGGCTCCCGGCATGAAGTACCGTCATTACGCTCCACATGCCCCGGTAACGGTAGTCACCGGGGAACCGGAGCGCAGTGCCCGCCGCATCCAGGGGCTGCTGTCGGATACAGCGGGGGTTATCTGCTTCGACGAATACGCCCCTCTTTTCCCGGGGCACATCATCCACAAGCTGGGCCCGGCAGCGGACAAATCCGCCCAGGCCCGTCATGTATTTGACGCCCTGCGTACCTTTGACGGCACGGACGTCACCGAGATCTTCGCCCAGTGCCCCGACGATGGCGGCCTGGGGCTGGCGGTGGCCAACCGGCTGAAAAAGGCGGCAGGCTTCCACCTGATCGACGCCGACCGCCCGCTGATCGTGGGCCTCACCGGCGGCACCGGTGCGGGAAAGACCAGCGCCCTGGCGGCGCTGGAGGATCTGGGCGGTACGGTGCTGGACTGCGACGCCGTGTACCACCAGATGCTCCGCACGGACCCCGCCCTGCGGGAGGCTATCACCGCCGCCTTCGGCCCGGTGTTTTGCCCCGACGGCAGCCTGGACCGGCAAAAGCTGGGGACCCTGGTGTTCTCCGACCACGCCGCCCTGGACCGGCTCAACGCCATCGTGTACGAATATCTGCCGCCGGAGCTGCTGCGCCGGGCCCAGGGCCACACCCTGGTGGGCCTGGACGCCATCAGCCTGATGGAAAGCGGACTGGGCCGTCTGTGCGCCTGCACCGTGGCGGTACTGGCTCCGGCGGAGGACCGGGTCCGCCGCATCATGGCCCGGGACGGCATCAGCGAGGACTATGCCCGCCTGCGGATCTCCGCCCAGCAGCCCGACGCCTTTTACCGGGAGCGCTGCTCCCATATCCTGGAAAACAACTGTGCCACCCCGGCACAGTTCCGGGAACAAGCACGGATTTTCTTCCGGAGCATGCTCCGGGAAATCGAACATCTATAAGGAGGAAACAAAACCATGACAGACGAAATGAAGGCCAAGCGCGAAAAGCTGTTCTCCGGCGCCAAAAACGGCTATGACCTGGTGGACCAGGCTGCCCTGGAAGCCATGGAGGCCTATTGCGAGACCTACAAGCAGTATCTGGACAACGGCAAGACCGAGCGGGAGTGCACCGACTACACCATCCAGCTGGCCCAGGCCCAGGGCTTCGTCCCCTATCAGCGGGGCATGGAGCTCAAGCCCGGTGACAAGGTGTATCGCAGCAATCGCGGCAAGAGCGTGATGCTGGTGAAAATCGGCCGCCAGGACCTGTCCCACGGCGCGCAGATCGTGGCCTCTCATATTGACTCTCCCCGTCTGGACTTCAAGCCCCATCCCCTGTATGAGGACAGCGAGCTGGCCTACGGCAAGACCCACTATTACGGCGGCATCCGCAAGTACCAGTGGGTGGCCATCCCCCTGGAGCTGCGGGGCGTGGTGGTCCTGCGGGACGGCACCGTGGTGAAGGTGGTTCTGGGCCAGGGCAACGAGCCCAAGTTCGTGATTACCGACCTGCTGCCCCACCTGGGTGCGGAGCAGGGCAAAAAGCCCCTCAGCGAGGCCATTCCCGGTGAGAATCTGAACATTCTCATGGGCAGCCGCCCCCTGGGTGAGGACGGCGACTCCGACCGCGTGAAGCTGCGGGTGCTGGACCTGCTCCACGAGAAATACGGCATCTGTGAGGATGACTTCACCTCCGCCGAGCTGGAGGTGGTCCCCGCCTTCAACGCCACGGATCTGGGCCTGGACCGCAGCCTCATCGGCGCCTACGGACACGACGACCGGGTGTGCAGCTATGCCGCACTGAAGGGCCTGTTTGACATCGACGTTCCCGAAAAGACCGCCGTGTGCATGCTGGCCGACAAGGAGGAGATCGGCTCCATGGGCGTCACCGGTATGCAGTCCGCCTTCTTCGACACCTTCATGGAGGACCTGTGCGACGGGCAGGGCGTCAGCCTGCGGGTGTGCTACGAGAGCTCCTTCTGCCTGTCCTCCGACGTTACCGCCGCCTTCGACCCCAATTTTGCCGAGGTGTATGAAAAGCGCAACGAATCCCGGGTGAACTACGGCCTGGGCATCTGCAAGTATACCGGCGCCCGGGGTAAGAGCGGCTCCTCCGATGCCGGGGCCGAGACCGTGGCCTATGTCCGCCGCGTGCTGGACGAGGCCGGCGTGGTGTGGCAGATCGGCGAGATGGGCAAGATCGACGTGGGCGGCGGTGGCACCGTGGCCCAGTATATGGCCAACCGCAACATCGACACCATCGACGCAGGCGTCCCCGTGCTGAGTATGCACTCCCCCTTCGAAACCGTGGGCAAGCTGGACTGCTACATGAACTACCTGGGCTGCAAGGCCGTTTACAACGCGTAACTCCCGTACATAAAAATTGCGCTGCCCTTCCGGCAGCGCAATTTTTATAGGATCAGCAGCAGCCCGATGGCAATGAGGACCTCCTCGTCCGCCTTCTGCTGAAACAGGAAAAACAGGATCAGCAGCAACAGCAGATCTCCCGCATCCATGTCCCCCAGGTGCAGCTTTCCCAGCAGACGGTTCAGAAACTGCCGCTCCGGCGCCGGCGGCGGGACAGGCGGACGCTGCTCTGGCCCCGGCGGCGGCCCCGGTTCAGGCGGGGCATCCGGTCTGGGCGGGGGTGTTGGACGGGACGGCGGAGCCGTCTCCTGCTGGGGCACCCGGTCGTATACGCCGTTATCATTGCGGATATAGCGGTTATACATGGCTACCCCTCCCAATCCGCCAACAGCTTCTTCCCCACATGGATCAGCCGCGCCAGCCGTACCGCCCGTTGGATTTTCCCTTGCTTTTCTTCCTTCAGGAACGGGCGCAGGGCGTTGAGCAGCTGCATGGCGGCGCTGTTTTCCGTTCCCAGCTCCCCTGCCAGAGGCAGCAGCTTCCCCAGCAGCTTCGGGTCCAGGCCACCCAGGGCCGCCCCCAGATCAGGAGCCGGCGGCACCGGGGGCGGGGGCGGAGGCGCCGCGGCCTTCTGCTCCCCCATGGCCCCGGACAGCTGCTGCGCCATCTGCATGACCTGGGCCATGCTGTTGGGGTCGGACAGCAGCGCGTTCAGTTTTTCCTCCAGCTCCGACACTGCCGTCCCTCCTTCCCTATTTTTGCAGGCTCTCGCCGATACGCTGCACCAGGGCCGCTCCCCGTGGGCTGCTCATAATGCCCTGGAGCATCTGGCTCATGGCCGCAGCATCTCCCGCCGCAGCCTGGCGGACCGCCTGCTGCAAAGTCCGCCCCCCGTCGCTGCCGGACAGCAGCCGCAGCAGCATCTGTCCATCCTGGGACTGCATTACCGCCTGCAAGGCCGCCGGGTCCCGCTTCAATCGCTCCATCATTTCCTTCTGGTCCATCAAAACGCCTCCATCCGTTGCTGCATAGGCCAATATATGTGCCCGGCACCCCAAACGTGCCTGTCTGCATAAAAAAGCACCGATGCCGCGCATCGGTGCTTTTTGCCGTTTCACGATTCTGTTGTTCCGTCAGTCCAGGACGTACACGGTGCAGTCCCGCCGGCCCCAGTCGCAAGCCTCGGAGAAGGTCTTGAACCACAGGTCGATCTTGTTGCCCTTGATGGCCGTGCCGCAATCGGCAGCCGTGGCCATTCCGTAATGCCAGGAGCCCTTCACCGTCTGAACGTACATTCGCGTGCCATAGGGGAACACGGATGTATCCACCGCAATATTGCCCACCGCCGTGGGGCGGCCGGAAGCCGTCCGGGTGCCGATGGAATAGGCGGTGGCGCTGCACACCAGCGTCCGGGAGAACGTCATGGTGTCGCCGGAGGCAAACAGCAGATAGCCGGAGCCGTCCCCGTTGCTGTGTACGGATACCAGCCGGTCGGACCGGTCCACGGATGTAACCCGGGTACCGTACTCCACAACCTCCTCCACCGCGCCGTCGGTGACGGTGTCCGTCAGCTCCGTGGATACCACGCAGCCCATGCGGTAGGTGTCGGTGTAGGTGTTGGTGATGGTGCCGGGCACACCCTGCTGCATCACCCGCTCGGTGCCCTTGGCCAGGGCGTGGTTCACCACCCGGCGGCTGCTGTAGCCCACAGACAGCTGCACCGTCCGCTGGCGGGTCATCTCCGTCCGGAAATAGATGGACGGCGTGTCGCCGGTGAAGTCAATGAACACCATCTCGTCGTCGGCAGGCTCCATATGCAGCCGGTGGAGCAGATGGTCCACCGTTTCGCTGCGGGTCTGTACGGTGCGGGATTTCTCCCCGCTGGTGACGGTAATATCATGACCGTGCTGCAGCAGCAGCTGGGCCTCCCGTGCGTTATAGTCCACCCGGGTCTCCAGAATACCGAAGCTCTTGTCCCGGCTGGGGCGGCCGGAGATGATCTCCGTCCTGCCGTCCTCGGTGAGCACCACATACACCCGGCGCGGCTGCACCGTATCGCCCATGCTCTTCACCGTCACCATGCTCAGCGCGGTCACGGCCACCATGACCAGCAGCAGCACCCGGCGGACCCGCCAGTGCTCCCGCATGGCCACGGCGGAAATGGCCCGCCAAACCCTGTTTTTCATGTCTTTCATATACCCTCCCAAGAGGTAGATTTCCGGTTCGTTTACCGGTTTGTAACTTTTGTTACTATTTTAAAATATGGTAGGAGTATATCACTTATACCCACTTTTGTCAAGTTTTATGCTATTTCCTGAATTCTTAGCACCACCGGCACCGGATTTGAGTGGGTTCTGACACGCCCGGATCAGGGGATTACTGGTAAAAAAGTTACAGAAAGTTACGAATGGAAACAAAAATCGCACCGTTGAAAACAGGGTACAAATGTGGTATGATGGAGTCACTTGTACAGCAAAGGAGAACGACTATGCGGCCTGCATTCATCCCCGTGGGGCAGATCGTCAATGCCCACGGCATCCGGGGAGAGGTCAAGGTAACCCCCCATGGCTTTGACCCGGAGTTTCTCACGGAATTTGACACCATTTATATAGACAATCAGCCGGTGAAGGTCCGCAGCGCCCGGGTCCATAAGTCCACGGTGCTGATGACCCTGCCCGGCGTGGACGACATGGACGCGGCCCTGGCTCTGAAGGGAAAGACCGTATCCATTCGCCGCACCGACGCCCACCTGCCCCAGGGGCAGTTTTTCGACCAGGAGCTGCTGGGGCTGCGGGTGATAGACTGCGCCACCGACCAGGAAATCGGCATCATTGATCGGGTCCTCACCTATCCCGCCCATAAAATTTACCAGGTCCGCGGCCAGCGGGAGTATCTCATCCCGGCGGTGCCCGGCGTATTTATCGAGAGCACGGACCCTGACGCCGGAGAAATGCGGGTCCACATGATGAAAGGATTGGCCACCGATGAGGATTGACATCATGACCCTGTTCCCCGACGCCATTGATGCCATGATGGGCCAGTCCATTATGGGCCGGGCCCAGGACCGGGGCTATATCAAAATCGTCGCCCACCAGATCCGGGACTACACCACCAACAAGCAGATGCAGGTGGACGACTACCCCTACGGCGGGGGCCGGGGCGCTGTCATGCAGGCGGACCCTCTGTACCGCTGCTGGGAGCATATCTGCCAGGAGGCAGGCCATCGGGTCCACACCGTCTACATGTCGCCCTGCGGCCGGGTGTTTGACCAGCAGGTGGCCAAGGAGCTGAAGGCAAACTACGACCATCTGATCCTGGTCTGCGGCCACTATGAGGGCGTGGACCAGCGGTTCCTGGACGAGTGCGTGGATGAGGAAATTTCCATCGGCGACTTCGTCCTCACCGGCGGCGAGATCCCCGCCATGGCTGTGGCGGACTGTCTGTGCCGCATGGTTCCCGGCGTCCTGCCGGAGGAGAGCTGCTACACCGATGAGAGCCACTGGAACGGACTGCTGGAATATCCCCAGTATTCCCGCCCTGAGGTGTGGCACGGCCGGGCCGTCCCTCCGGTGCTGCTGTCCGGCCACCACGGCAACGTGGACGACTGGCGGAAGAAGGAAAGCTACAAACGCACCATGCGCCGCCGCCCGGACATGTTCGCCAAATTCGACGAGAGCCAGCTCACCACCAAGCACGACCGCAAGATCCTGCAGCAGGCCAAGGAGGAGCTGCGGCAGGAGCAGGAATCTGCAGAGGATGCCTAATAATCTTACTGCACAGCATAACAATGCGGCTATAAAATGCACCCCGCTGTCAGACAGCGGGGTGCATTTTATTTCTTCCTACGGAAGCTTATGCTGAATAAAACGGGGCAGAACAGGCTTACTTGCCCATATTCATCTGAGCAGCGACCTCGGCGGCGAAGTCCTCCTGCTTCTTCTCGATGCCCTCGCCGGTCTGGAAGCGAACAGCGTTGACGAACTTCACGGAACCGCCCAGCTTCTTGCCGGCGTCGGCAATGTAGTGCTCCACGGTACCCTGGAAAATGTCGCTGCGGACGAACTCCATCTGCAGCAGGCAGTTCTCCTCATAGAACTTGTTCATCTTGCCCATGACGATCTTTTCCTTGACCTGAGCGGGCTTGGCAGCCATCTTGGGATCGCTGTCCATCAGGGCCAGAGCGATCTTCTTCTCCTCGGCCAGGACGTCCTCGGTGACCTGAGACTTATCCCAGAAGCGGGGATTCAGCGCAGCGATCTGCATGGCAACGTTCTTGCCGATCTCGGTGACGTCCACGTCGGCAGCCAGATTCACCAGCACGCCGATCTTGCCGCCGGCATGGACATAACCCACGCTGGTGTTGTCGGCGAAGCGGACGAAGCGGCGGATCTGCAGGTTCTCACCGATGGACATGACCTTCTCGGGCATAGTCTCGGAAACGGTCAGCTCGGTGCCGGGATACTTGCAGTTCATCAGGGCGTCCACATCGGTGGGATCATTGTCCAGAACCACCTTGGCGATGTCCTTGACAAAGGCCACGAACAGGTCGCTCTTGGCGCAGAAGTCGGTCTCGCAGTTGACCTCCACCAGGGCGCCCACGCCGTTCTCCACCAGAGCATAGGACATACCCTCGGCAGCGATGCGGCCGGCCTTCTTGGCAGCCTTGGCCAGTCCCTTTTCCCGCAGGTACTCAACAGCCTTGTCCATGTCGCCGTCGCACTCGGTCAGGGCCTTCTTGCAGTCCATCATGCCCACGCTGGTCATCTCGCGCAGGGTCTTCACATCAGCAGCAGTAAAAGACATTGTAATATCCTCCAATTTCTTAATAATACGGTAAAAGGGGCAGGGCATACACCCTGCCCCGTGGTTACGCGGTGATACAGCCAGAAAATATACGCTTACTCAGCGGTCTCGGCAGCGGCTTCCTCGGTCTGCTCGCCCTGGCGGCCCTCGATCATGGCGTTGGCCATGACGGAGGAGATCAGGCGGATGGCGCGGATGGCGTCATCGTTGCCGGGGATGGGATAGTCGATCTCGTCGGGATCGCAGTTGGTGTCGGCGATAGCCACAACGGGAATGCCCAGACGATGGGCCTCAGCGATGGCGTTGCGCTCCTTGCGGGTGTCCACGATGAACAGGGCGCCGGGCAGCTTCTTCATTTCCTTCACGCCGCCCAGATACTTCTCCAGCTTCTCGATCTCGCCCAGGTGCTTGATGACTTCCTTCTTGGGAAGTATATCGAAGGTACCGTCAGCCTGCATGGTCTTCAGCTGGTTCAGGCGGTCGATACGGGTGCGCATGGTCTTGAAGTTGGTCATCATGCCGCCCAGCCAGCGGGCGTTGACATAGTACATATTGCAGCGGAGGGCCTCATCCTTGATGGCCTCCTGAGCCTGCTTCTTGGTACCCACGAACAGCAGGGACTGGCCGCTCTCGGACAGCTGACGCACGAAGCTGTAAGCCTCCTCCAGCTTCTTCACGGTCTTCTGCAGATCGATGATATAGATGCCGTTGCGCTCGGTGTAAATGTAGGGGGCCATCTTGGGGTTCCAGCGGCGGGTCTGGTGACCGAAGTGGACACCGGCCTCCAGCAGGGCCTTCATGGATACGACGTTCTGGTTAGCCATGTTTGTTCATTTCTCCTTTGATTTTAGTTTGTTGCCTCCAGGAGCTTCCTCCCCCCGGCCAACCTTGCGGCACCGACCGAAAGTCCGCCCCTGTGCGGAATGCTGAAATATAATAACACAGCGCGCCGGAAAATGCAAGAAAATTTTTCATTTTCTCGGTGAAAACCGGATACTTTTTTGCAAAAACCGGCTTATCCCATCCACCGGAAATGGCCGGTGACCGGCTGCCTATAGATGTCGTTGCGCTCCACGGCCTCGTCAATGGGGTTTCCGTGGTGAATGATAAAGGGAATGCCCCGGCGGTTCCGGCGGTCGGAGCAGATGGCAATGTGGTCCCGGTCGCCGAAAATCACGATGTCGCCTGGCTGCCACTGGGCAGGGTCGTCCAGGTCGCAGGTCAGCACCTGAGCATGACGGCGGAAGAAGGTATCCAGATTGCTGACCCGGCGGAAGTCGATATTGCCGTCCGGCGTCTCAACGTTGGGGTAACACTCCGGATGGGCGGCAATGTCCGCATCTACCAGGTCCTTCAGCGAGTAGCCCGCCGCCCGGAAGGCCTGCCAGATCACGTCGGTACACACGCCCAGTCCGTCGTCGGGATAGCCCCCGGCATAATACTTGCTTTCATAATGTGGGTTGGTGGCAATATAGGACCGGGCGCCCAGCACCATGTCCGTCCAGTCGTCCACGCCGTCGCCGTCGGCGTCCAGGGCGCTTTGCTGCTGGGAGATGCCCAGCTCATCGGCGGTGTACCACCGCTGGGGAATACGGCTGCGCAGCAGGAAATATGCCGCCGCCAGCAGGACCAGGCACAGGGGGATCAGGAGCCATTGCTTTTTCTTCATATCCAAGAACCTCCTTTGTGGGATATCCTCATTATATCCAAAGCCATGCCTCCTGTCGATTACAAAAGCGTCACCTGTCAAAATGCTATTCACACCATATTTTTTGTAATATATACTTGACAAACTGTCTGCTATGTGATAGGATACCAGCGAGTTGAGAAAGGAGCGGTCGTTATGGATCCATATGTGGCAGGAGTTCTGGTGGGAATCGGCTCGGCAGCCGTGGTCATAGCCGTTATGGCTGCGGTGCGAAAAAAACAGGGCCAACCCAAGGCGGAGTATGACGAACGGCAGCTGGCCGCCCGGGGCATCGCCTACCGGTGGGCGTATATGACGCTGATTTTCAGTCTGCTGGCCAATACCGGCGTGGAGACCATCTGGGGCCCCTGGGCCAAGCCCGGGGTGGCGGTGTGGATGATGATCTTTCTGTCCATCGGGGTGTTCATCGTGGCCTGCGTCCGGAAGGACGCGTATTTCGCCGTGGCCCAGAATCCCCGAACCTATCTGTGGCTGTTCGGCGCAGTGGTGGTGCTGCAAATTCCCAACATCATCATCACTCTGCGCAGCGGCGGCTTTGTGGAGGACGGCCTGTTGACCTGGGACGCCCTGTCTCCGGCCAGCGGAGCGCTGTTTCTGGTGCTGACGGTCTGCGCCATCGTCCGGCTGCGGCGGCAGCGGGAGGATGACGAGTCATGAAGAATCTTCGGCTGAAATCGGCCCGGGCCGCCAAGGATCTGAGCCAGCAGCAGCTGGCGGACCTGGTGTCCGTGTCCCGGCAGACCATCAACGCCATCGAAAAAGGGGACTATAACCCCACCATCCGCCTGTGCATCGCCATCTGCCGGGCGCTGGATAAGACATTGGACCAGTTATTCTGGGAGGAGGAAGAAACATGAGCCTGACGGTAAAGGACCTGACCAAGCGATACGGGGACAGGACGGTGGTGGACCGGCTGTCCTTCGAGATGCCCGGGCCGGGGGTGTATGCCCTGCTGGGCACCAACGGCGCGGGAAAAACCACCAGCATCCGCATGATGCTGAATATGCTGTCCCGGGACGGGGGAGAGGTGCTGTGGAACGGGGAACCGCTGGATATCAGCCGCTGCAACGTGGGATATCTGGCGGAGGAGCGGGGCCTGTACCCCAAGTATGCGCTGATGGATCAGCTGCTGTACTTCGCGGCCCTGCGGGACGTGCCCCGGGCGGAGGCCAAGCGCCGCATCCGCTATTGGGCGGAGCGCCTGGAGGTGACGGAATACCTCTACCCCAACGCGGCAAAGCCTGAGACGGCGCTGATGGGCCGGCGGCGGAGCATGCTGGGCGGCGGGGCCAAGCGGGAAATGCCCAAGCGTCCGGACCAGCTGTCCAAGGGCAATCAGCAGAAGATCCAGCTGATGGCGGCCCTGCTGTCGGACCCGGAGCTGCTGATCCTGGACGAACCTCTGTCGGGCCTGGACCCCATTAACGCGGACCTGTTCAAGGGGATCATCCGCGAGGAGATCGCCGCCGGGAAATACCTGATTATGTCCAGCCACCAGATGGCCACGGTGGAGGAATTCTGCACGGACCTGACCATTCTGGACCGGTCCAAAACGGTGCTGCAGGGCCACCTCAACGATATCAAGCGCAGCTATGGCCGGGTGCATCTGCAGCTGAAAACCGAATCGGACCCGGCGCCGTACATTGCCGAATGCGGGGCGCAGATCGTCACACAGAAGGAATTTGAGTATCACCTGAAGGTCACCGGTGCGCAGCAGGCCAACGGTCTGCTGGCCCGGCTGACCCAGGCAGGAGTACCGGTGGTGCTGTTCAACCTGCGTGAGCCGTCGCTGCACGAGATCTTCGTGGAAACCGTAGGGGGTGAGTCTGATGCGTGACCTGTCCGGAACCGGCCAGGTATACTGCTTCACCCTGTCGCAGCTGCTGAAAAGCAATGCAAACCGGATAACGCTGCTTCTCATGGTGCTACTGGCGGCGGTGAGCATGCCGCTGACGGCGCTGATGCGCGGCGAGTCTCCGGAGGTATCGGATACCAGCAGCCTGACGGCGGTGCGGCTGGAAAACCGCACCGCTCTGGACCTGGATTTTTCCGGAGATTCCTACTGGGCGGATACGGTCTTTTCCGCCGGCGCAGAGGACCCCGACGCCGTGGTCACTGTCAGCGGTGACGTCACCGGCTATCAGGTGGCGGTAAGCGGTGCGGACGACGTGGACCAGAGCGAGCTGCGGCTGCTGGCAGACGCCGTGCAGACGGCGATCCGGGATGCCTGCGTCCGTGCGGCGGGGCTGACGGCGCAGCAGCTGGCTCAGCTGGAAGGCTCCCCCCCGCCGGAGGAAAATTTTGACGGCAGCCGCTTTTGGGTCCAGTATGGGTATTCCATTCTGGCTATGATGGTGTGCCTGATGAGTGCGTCCTATGTGATCCGGGCCGTGGTGGAGGAAAAGGACTCCAGGCTGGTGGAGCTGCTGCTGGTCAGCGTAAAGCCCATGGCCCTGCTGGCCGGAAAGATTCTGGCGGTGATGGCGTTCACCTTCGGCTGGCTGCTGGCTATGCTGGCAGGCTTCGGGGTGTCCTGCGGCCTGACGGCTGCGCTGATGGGCTCCGATGTCCTGCACCGGCAGCTGTCCGGTGTGCTGGCGGCGCTGCCCCAGGCGGTGCCGGATGTCTGGCACCTGGTGAGCCTGCTGGCGGTGCTGCTGGTGTCGCTGGCGCTTGGTTACCTGACCATGTCCATCATCGGCGGCGTGGCCGGCGCCTGCTGCTCCGGCATGGAGGAGGCCGGCGAGGCCACGGGACCCGTGATGCTGCTGACCATGGCCGGGTATCTGGCCTCCTGCGTGGTAGGCGGCGTGCCCTCGGGAACGGTGGCGGTATTTGCCGCCCTGTGCCCGGTGCTGAGCATTTTCTGCGCGCCGGTGCAGTTTGCCTGCGGCAATGTGTCCATTTGGCTGGTGCTTCTGTCCTGGCTTATCCAGGCGGCTGTGATCTTCGGGCTGCTGAAGCTGGCTGCCCGGGTATATGCGGGCCTCATCGTCCACCGGGGCAGCCGGGTAAAATGGCGTGAGGTATTTTCCATGGCGAAGGGAGGCGCTGCGCGATGAAACAATACAAAGGCATGGGCCGGGTGTTTTCCTTCACCCTGATCCAGCAGGTGCGCCAGAAGGGCTGGCGCACTACTACCCTGCTGCTGGCTCTGGCGTGCCTGATCATCCCCATCGTCTCCCTGACAGCAGCGGCACAGCACCAGAAAAATGCCGCCCCGGATCAGAATGTGACGGCCTGGGAAAGCTACGACCAGGACGTCCTGGACAGCGCCGGGCTGACGTCCAGGCAGCAGGAGCTGCTGACGGTCCGCGTAGACGTGTCCGTCACCGGCGGGCGCAGCGGCGAGGGTCAGGCGGCCGATGTGCTGTCCATGGTGCTGCCCTTTGTGTCGCTGATGCTTCTTTACTTCCTGGTACTGCTGTACGGCCAGGGAACGGCGGCCAGCGTGCTCCTGGAAAAAACCTCCAAGCTCATGGACCTGTTTCTGGTGTCCGTGGAGCCCACGGCCATGGTGCTGGGAAAGGTATTGGCCACGGCTCTGGCGGGGCTTTTGCAGCTGGCCGTATGGATTCTGAGCCTGATGGGCGGCTTCGCCGCCGGCGGCGCTCTGGCCCGGCAGACGGCCCCCGGCGTAACGCTGCCGCTGCTGGAGGTGCTGCGCGGTGCGGGCCGGCTGGCGGGTCTGTTCAGTGTTCCGGCTATGCTGGAGGCCGTTGGGCTGCTGCTGGCAGGCTTCCTGCTGTATTGCAGTCTGTCCGCCATCGGCGGGGCCCCCTGGCCGGGAAGGTCGAGGATCTGTCCAGCACCAACGTGCTGTTTTCCCTGGTGCTGGTGGCCAGCTTCCTGTGCTGCATGTTCGCCGGGGACATGGACGGCATGACCTCCTCTGCCCGGTGGCTGGATTATGTGCCGTTCACCGCCGTGCTGGTAACGCCCAGCCGGGTCCTGCTGGGGCAGACGTCCCTGATGGGGGGCCTTGTGTCCCTGGTGCTGGTGGTCGCCTGCGCCGGACTGCTGACGGCCCTGGCAGGCCGTGTGTACCGGCTGATGTCCCTGTATAAGGGGAACCCGCCTTCCCTCCGGCGCGTACTCCGGATGCTGCGGGAGAAATAAAAAAACCGCCTCAGGCGATCCAGCAGGATCGTCTGAGGCGGTTTTTCCTTGTGGACTGCAAGCCCCGCAAGCCGAAGATCAGGTAATCTTTTCCTTACCTGGCATAGTGCAGAGAGAACTCTCTATATGTTGAAAAATCGTCCGTTCACTTTCTGCATACGAAAATGGGGTCAAATTCCTGAGTACATGCAGGAATTTTTAGTGGATATAAAAGCGGAATTTGACAATTATAGAAGTTTTTGGGGACAAAGTGAGGAAAATGGCCCAAAATTGCCATGGATAGTGGAACGCATGGTCGACTGTTTGAAGCATCATCATGTATCTGTGCGAATACATGATTGAAAAGCATAGCAGCAGAATAACCAAATTGCACAAAGTATTTTCTGCAATACTGCCTATGTCTGTACAGGTTGACAACTCCGACAAGGCATGTTAAGCTGAAACCAACGATTCAGCAGGGAAAAGTGCAGCGCCGGTTTCCCGGCAGGCCGGAGCAGTTGGCGGCAGGCCCAGGAGCGGAGCGGCAGCTCCCGCTGAACGACCACCAAGGACCACCATGGAAAAGAAAGAGAAGAAAAGGAGAAAACTATGCAGCACAAAAGATCCCGTCTGACGACGAAGATCCTGGCGTTTGTCCTGATCCTCGCTCTCGTATTCCCCGCATCTGCGTTTGCAAGCGTTGCAGACGTGGCGAAGGACACTCGTGCCCCTGGCAAGTCCCTGGCAAATACCTATCCCGCATACACCGACATCGACTGGCAGATCTCCCTGGCGGAGAATGCCCAGGCGGAGGTCACCGTTCCTACCAACATGACGGCGGAAGAGCTGGGTACCGCTATGAACGGCGGCCTGACGCTGTCCCTGGACCGCGACAGCACCCGCGGCTATCTGGACCCCGAAAAGTTCCCCTATCCCTACCAGGGCGGTGCTCTGGACACCTGGATGACCCAGTGGAAGCAGGACAAGCAGCCCCAGAACCTGTTCCGCATTACGGATATGGGCATGTCTGCCGATGAGGCGGGCAAGGTCACTCTGAAGCTGTGGATCGACATCAACTGCTACTTCGGCAACCGCTCCGGCAACGTGGATTTCAGCGCTCCGCACAACAACGGCGGTGCGTATCTGGATCTGTGCGGCTACTATACCCTGAATGTGACCGCCGGTGACGAGGCGGTGGGCTCCATTCACACCAAGATTGTTCCCTATGACAGCTTCCGTACCGTGTATGAGCTGTATGACGACATCGACGCCCTGGCCGCCACGGATACCGACCTGTATGTGGCCAAGGAGTCCATGGGCCAGACCACCGTGGACGGCTACGACATGCCTTATCTGATCGTTGCCGACTCCAAGGAGTCTGTGGACAAGTGGCTGGCATACACCGACCTGGTGGAATCCGACCCCGACCTGGCGCTGACCAAGCTGGCCAACGGCGACTTTGACGATCTGCGGGTCCCCATGTTCGCCTCCAACGTTCATTCCAACGAGAATGCCGCCGTCAATGGTATCCTGGAGTTTGCCCACCTCCTGCTGGAGAATGAGACCATCAGCGTCAACACCCTGGAGGGCTTCACCGAGGCCGGTCAGGCCCAGCTGAAGGCCGAGATGGAAAAGCAGGGCGCAGCCGTTCCCGAGCAGATCAAGGATTTTGCCTCCTACATTGGCTTTATCCGCGGCGAGAATGGCTATAAGGCCAACGGCAGCCTGTATTCCGGCCAGCTGGACCTGGAGGAGTATTACAACGTTAAGAATAATGAGGTCAACGTCAAGGAGCTGCTGGGCGACGTGTTCATGGTCATCGTTCCCGAGCAGAATATCGAGGGTTACGAGCACATGACCCGTACCACCAGCCAGGGCTATGACCCCAACCGCGACGAGGCCAACCAGACCCTGTTTGAGGATTCCAACGCTATGGCCCTGGTGAACAAGTTCAACCCCATGGTGTTCACCGAGATCCACGGCCGCGTGGAGGCCATGCTCATCGAGCCCTGCACGCCTCCTCACGAGCCCAACTATGAGTACGACCTGATCGCCAAGCAGTTCATCCAGCTGGGCGAGGCCGTGGGTATGGGCGCTATTGCCAACAACCCCGACCACAACAGCTTCGAGATGCCCTATCGTGATTTCCTGCGGGTAGACAAGGATTCCCCCTCCGGTGTGGCCTGGACCGAGCCCTGGGATGACATGACCACCGCCTACGGCTCCCAGTTCCCCGTCCTGATCGGTACCGCCGGTATCACCTGGGAGCTGCCCGTGTACAGCGACGTCAGCTCCGAGCTGGTGGTGCCTTACGGTCTGATGACCCAGGCGATGTACATCCAGAACCATAAGATCGACATGCTGACCACCCAGGCCAAGCTGTTCTCCCGTGGCGTCAACAACACCAACTCCAACGAGTTCGTGGCTCCCTGGTATGTGGACCAGTACGACCGGGTCGGCGAGCAGGCGGACCTGATGCGCCCTGTGTATGACGGCGAGGGCCAGAACGGCAACTTCTATCCCGAGTGCTACATCATTCCCATGGACAGCGCCAACCAGAAGAACCTGTATGACGCCGCCGTTGAGATGAAGTATCTGACCCGCAACGACGTGAAGGTCAACGTGGCCTCCAAGGAGTTCACCTATGCCGGCGTGACCTATCCCGCCGGCACCATGGTGGTGTCCATGTATCAGGCCAAGCGCTCCCTGGCCAACAGCCAGCTGTTTGACGGCACCTTCATCAACGTATGGCGGGGCCTGTATTCCGAGAGCTTTGCCCAGCGCAGCAACGCCCGCGGCTATGACCGCATCATCGTGGCCGAGCCCGCCGCCTACAAGACCATTATGGCTGCCTGCCCCGAGACCATCAGCTATGACAAGGCCGTGACCTATCTGGCCACCTTCGCCGCTCAGTTTGAGGGCGTGGAGAATGCCGACGTCATCATCGACAATGTGTCCAACGATTCCGCCGCCGCTGTCAACGCGCTGCTGCGGGCCGGCAAGACCGTTGCCATGATCACCGAGGGCGACGAGAAGGGCAACTTCATCTGCTCTTACGAGGACTTCCTCACCATCGCCAAGGACTATGTTATCACTGCCACCGGCGTGTACGGCGCGAACTACAAGGCCGCCGTGATCCTGAATCCTCTGGTGTTCCTGCCCGGCAAGCCTGCCAATAACACCTCCGGCTATGTGGAGACCACCCTGCGCTCCGGCTCCTACAACTACCGCTTCGACTGGCTGGCTCTGACCGCCATGGGCTTCACCATGACCGAGGACCTGAGCAAGGCCAACGTCATCGTGGGCTCCCAGAAGCTCAGCGATGAGGCCCTGGGCGCTGTGAAGGCCGGTACTCCCTATATGGCCTACGGCGCCACTGCTTTCATGGGAGAAGGCAACTTCCTGCTGGGTCTGGGTGTGAAGCTCGATTCCTGCACCATGGGCACCGACTTCCTGGGCCGCGTGGTGTATCCCAACAACACCCTGGTCAACGCCAGCTACATCAACGAAGCTGACGACGTGATGTACGAGTACGGCACCAACTGGTTCACCAAGATTCCCGAAGGCGCTACCGTTCTGGTGCAGAACGCCGGCAAGACCCCGCTGCAGGGCTGCATCTGCCTGACGGATGATGAGCTGACCGAGCAGTTCAACCAGTACAACAACGGCGTGGTGGGCTTCGAGTATCAGAGCGGCAAGCTGGACATCGCCCTGTTTGCCAACGTCCTGAACCACAAGATTCACCAGACCGACGAGTACACCTTCATCAGCAACTTCATCTTCTCCCGCAGCCTCACTGAGACGGCCTACGAGGGCGTTGCCCAGCCCGAGAATCCCGATCCCGTGAACCCCGGCAAGCCCGAGGAGCCCGGCAAGCCCGACGCCCCCAAGACCGGCGACACCAGCAGCATCATCGTTTGGGTTCTGGCTGCTTCCTTCACCGTGGTGATGATCCCCATGACCGTCACCCTGAAGCGCAAGGCCCGCTGAAAAGTCAACCGAAACCACACAGTCCCGCCCAACTGGCTGTGACGGCTTCCGCCGAACTCTCAACTGCATAAAAGAGGAGGCCCCGGACAAAAGCCCGGGGTCTCCTCTCAGCTTGTCAAAAAAGGGCGGTGCCTTTTTTGACAAAAGAGATTTCGCTCCGACCCGCGCATTTTCAAAGCTTTCATAAAGGTTCTGAAAATGCAGTGATTGAAAGTGAAAGACTCCCCGGATGGGTTTCTTTCGCAACGATCTTTCTTTCCAAAAGGCGGAGGCGATCTCTTTTTCACGGCAGCGCCCCCCATGAGGCTTCCGTTGGGCGTGTGCCGCGAAAAATACTTCGTACGATCCTCGCCCCAGAGGAGCCGATCTCTGCAGACCCGACGGTTAAGGAACATACGTCCAACAGCCCAACGGTGGATGTGGGGCCTGCGGCCAATCTGCGGGCCGGTCTCGCAGCGGCTGATTTCCCCGGCAGGCCCCGAATAAGGCCCGCGCCCGGCAGCTGCCGGG
>ENA-ORNQ01000478-ORNQ01000478.1-human-gut-metagenome-genome-assembly--contig:-NODE-478-length-40153-cov-14.419073_pt1 | contig 40153 bp, 39 predicted proteins | sample MGYA00242116_ERZ509024 | MGnify/ENA primary metagenome ERZ509024 (study PRJEB26280, sample SAMEA2338697) | human gut metagenome | biome: human gut; feature: human-associated habitat; material: faeces...
ATTTTCCTACATAGGGGGTGTTTTGTCTATTGTCCGTTTTTACTGGTTCAGTTCAGAAAAGATTGATCAGAGTGAATATTGTTGACAACGACTGCGAAAATATTGCCGTTATAGAGGAAATAATGGGCAAGTACTTTTTCAATTTTGCGGTAAAGTATGAAATTGATACGATAGATTGCAATGAGCTTATATCACCCCAGCTGTGGGCGGAGTGCGCTTATGATCTTGCCGTGTTCAATATCTCGAATAGGCTTAACCGCAGCCGGCTTCTGGAGTATTCCGTGGAAATACGCAGACTGTGCCGAAAAACGAAGGTTATTTTCATCTCCGACGAGCTTTGCAGCGTTCTTGATATATTTGATTATGAGCCGAACTATTTTATTTATAAGCCGCAAATCGCGGATAGACTTATCGAAGCAATGGAACATTTGCTCAAGTTAGAAGCAAATAAGGGAACAAGCGGCCTTGTCCTCAGCACTAAATCGGCAAGGGATATAATTCCGCAAGCCATGATACTCTACATGGAGCATTATCAGCATAAAACAAAAATAGTTTGCGAAGGAGAAGAATTGATCTGCCACGAAAAACTGAGCACTCTGCTTGAGCAGCTGGATGGGACGGCATTCGTGCGCTGCCATTGCAGCTTTGTCGCAAATCTTGAACATGTACGCAAGTATACCCGAACGCAGCTTCTGATGAGCAACGGAGACATTCTGCCATGCAGCAGAAGCAACCAAAAGAAGGTTCGTGAAATGTTGGAGAACAGCCGCAGGGTGAAAGACTGATTAGTGCCAATTGTGCCGATAAATCTGCCAATTGTGTTCTTTGAACACCTAAACGCAGTAAGCGTGTTATAATCACTCACCGGTGGATATACACCTGCTGATACATATATTACGAGAATGAATCATAAGGAGCAAAAAATGAAGAAAAGATTATTAAGTATTATTATTGCAGTGTGCATGATTCTCACCATGCTGCCCGCAGCGGCGCTTGCGGATAAAACTGCGAGCGGTAACTGTGGCGCCAATGGCGATAATGTCAAATGGACTCTTAAAAACGGTGTCCTGACAATCTCCGGCAAGGGAGAAATGGCGGACTATGAGATCATGGATACTCCGTGGTACGGCTTGGATGTTACATCAGCGGTCATAAAATCCGGTGTAACGGACATAGGCGAGAGTGCATTCGGCTGCTGCTCCAGTCTGAAGAGCGTGACGATACCGAATACTGTAACAAAATTAAAGGAATCTGCGTTCAATGGTTGTCCAGACCTGAAGAGCGTGACGCTGCCTGACAGCGTAAAGAGCATAGGCAAATTTGCGTTTGGCTGCTGTGAAAGCCTGACGAGCTTGACAATACCCAAAAATGTAACGAGCATCGACGAATCTGCGTTCAGTGGATGCGTTAACCTTAAACAACTCAATGTATCCACAAGCAACAGCAAATATTCATCGAAGGACGGAGTGCTTTTTAACAAGAATAAGACCGAGCTGGTAATTTACCTTGAGAGCAAAACCACCGCTTCCTATACTATCCCCAACAGCGTAAAAAGCATCGGAGAATACGCATTTAATAATTCAAGCAATATTAAAGCGTTGACCATCCCTAACAGCGTGACGAGCATCGGCAAAGGAGCATTCGTTGGCTGCTCGAACCTTGAAAGCGTATCCATCCCTAACAGCGTAACGAGCATCGGCAAATATGTGTTTGATAGTTGCGGTCTTAAGAGCGTATCTATCCCGAACAGCGTATCTAAAATCAGCTATGGCATGTTCGGATATTGCGAAGATCTCAAGAGTGTCACGATCCCGAATAGCGTCAAGAGCATTGAAGACGGAGCTTTTGACGGTTGCGACAGCCTTTCTGATGTCTATTACGGCGGTTCCTCCACGCAGTGGAAGTCAGTAAAAATCGGAGGAGAGAACGATCCGATAAAAGACGCAACGATCCATTACTACGCATCCCCCGCACCCGAACTCAAGATAACAACCGTCTCCGGACATCCGAAAATCTACTGGAACGCAGTTGACGGGGCGGTGAAGTACTGGGTGTACCGCTCAACAGACGGCAAGACCTTCAAGTACTACGACAGCACGACCAAGACCAGCTACACCAATAATTCGACCGAGATCGGCACGACCTACTACTACAAGGTCAAGGCGGTCAAGATTGTTGACGGCAAGGAGTATACCTCCGATTACAGCCTCGCAAAGAACATACTGTGCAAGCCTGCAATACCGACTCTGATAATTAACCGTGTAAACGGTAAGGCTCAGCTCAAGTGGAGCACAGTCGGCGACGCAGCGAAGTACAATGTATATCGCTCCACAGACGGAAAGAACTTCAAGTATTGGGACAGCACCACCAGGACGAGCTACACCAACTCCGCCGCAGCATCCGGCACGAAGTATTACTACCGTGTCAAGGCCGTTGCTGTTGTGAACGGAAAGAATGTTGAATCTGCAAGCAGCAATGTAAAGAGCCTGATGACCTCGCTTGCGACACCGAGCGTTAGCATCACGACCTCAAACGGCAAGCCGAAGCTCAGCTGGAGTAAAGTAACCGGCGCAGACAAGTACTATGTTTACCGCTCTACCGACGGCAAGACTTTCAGCTACTGGGACAGCACGAGCAAGACGACCTTTATAAACAGCGGCGCAAAGAAGAACACCAAGTATTATTACAAGGTTAAAGCGGTCTGCGCATCAAACTCCAATGCAAATTCCGCACAGAGCAGCGCCGTCAGCATCAAAGCAACAAAATAAGCACATAAACGACTCCGGTCGTTTATCCCAAAATATACAGGGAACGGCAGCAGGTGATGACCTGCTGCCGTTTTCTCGTTTATATATAAATGCTCCCGCATGATCACATACGGGAGCTTGATAAGTTTTAGTCTCTATATTCGAACTCAAGGTTGTAGATGCTGACGGTGTCGCCGTCCTTGATGCCCATGGCCTCCATGCGCTCAAACACGCCGGACTCACGCAGGACACGGTCAAAGTACATGCGGCTTTCGTTGTCATCAAAATTGATCGAGCCGAGAAGCCTCTGCATCCACGCACCCTCAACGACCCAAACATCGTCAAACTGTTCGATGGTGAGTTGCTCGGATGTGTCGATCACGGGCTCGGGCGGGACATAGTCGGCCTCAAAGCGGATGACCGGCGGCAGCTCCTGAAGCTTGGCTGCGGCAACGCTCACGAGCTCGTGTGTGCCGTTATGCGTTGCGGCGCTCATCTCGAAAAACTCATAGCCCAGCGCCTCAACATGCTCACGCAGTCTGTCGATATTCTCACGGTCGTCGCCGAGAAGGTCGCACTTATTTGCGGCGACTATCTGCGCACGGCTCGCAAGCTCGGGGCTGTACTCGTGCAACTCGGCGTTTATCGTGTCAAAGTCCTCAACGGGGTCACGACCCTCGCTGCCGGAGACATCAACAAGATGTATCAGCAGACGGCAGCGGTCGATATGCCGCAGGAAATCATGACCCAAGCCCGCGCCTTCGGAAGCGCCTTCAATGATGCCCGGGATATCGGCCATGACGAACGAACGCCCCTCATCAACATACACGACGCCGAGGTTGGGGAAGAGGGTGGTGAAGTGGTAATTGGCTATCTTCGGATGCGCCTTGCTGACAACGCTCAGAAGCGTTGATTTGCCGACATTGGGAAAACCCACAAGACCGACATCCGCCAGCAGCTTGAGCTCAAGCGTGATATCATGGCTCTCACCGGGAAGACCGGGCTTTGCAAAGCGGGGCACCTGACGGGTGGGCGTTGCAAAATGCTTGTTGCCCCAGCCGCCCTTACCGCCACGGGCAACGACGAACTTTTCACCGTCGGACATATCGTGCATAATGCCACCGGTCTCGGTGTCACGGATGAGCGTACCGCGGGGGACACGGATGTACAGACTCTCGCCGTCCTTGCCGGAGCAGCGCTTGCCCTGACCGTCCATGCCATTGCCTGCGACATATTTGCGTTTGTATCTAAAGTCCATCAGCGTGGACATATTATCATCAACAACAAAGACAACATCGCCGCCTCTGCCGCCGTCGCCGCCATCGGGGCCGCCTGCTGCGACATACTTCTCACGGTGGAATGCGATTGCGCCGTTACCGCCGTTGCCCGCCTTAACGGTGATCCTTGCCTTATCAACAAAAGAAGCCATAGTGTGCCTCCTTAAAATTTAGTAAAAACAATGCCGGACAGTTTAGTCCGGCATTGTCAAATCTTCATTTACTGAGCGATTTCTTCGTAAACAGAGACCTTTTTGCGGTCCTTGCCCATGCGCTCGAACTTTACCTTGCCGTCTACGAGGGCGAACAGGGTGTCGTCCTTACCCTTACCAACATTGGTACCCGGGTGGATCTTAGTTCCGCGCTGTCTGACAAGGATGTTGCCGGCCAGAACAAACTGACCATCTGCTCTCTTAGGTCCAAGACGCTTAGACTCACTGTCACGGCCGTTCTTGGTTGAACCCATACCTTTTTTATGTGCCATTAAGGTTACACCTCCATTATCAGTAGTAGCGGAATAAATTATGCGTTGATGGTTTCGATCTGAACCTTGGTATAGGGCTGTCTGTGGCCCTGAGTTCTGCGGTAGCCCTTTTTAGGCTTCATCTTATAAACGCGAACCTTCTTGCTCTTGCCGTTCTTGACGACATTTGCGGAGACGCTTGCGCCTTCGATAACGGGAGCACCGAAAACGGTGTTTTCCTCGTCGATGACTGCCAGAACACGGTCGAACTTAACAGACTCGCCTGCCTCGACATCAAGCTTCTCAACGAAGATGACATCACCCTCGGCAACACGGTACTGCTTGCCGCCGGTCTCGATTATAGCGTGCTTCATGAACTTAACTATCCTTTCTTCAGGTCTCGCTCTCATAGGTGTCGGGCAGATCCCGAGCTTCCGACCCATTCAATGCGGCTTTAACAGTATAGCATTGCCAATCAGCAATGTCAAGCATAAAAATGCTTGAAAAACAAAAGAAAAAATGGCATAATCACAATGAGATGTGAAGGAGGGAGCGCAAAATGAACAAGCTTCTGAAAAAGGTATTTTCAAGAACCGTTGTGACGGCTCTGCTGATCGTAATACAGGTTGCATGGCTGGCGGCACTGCTGCTGCAGTTGGGCAACTCCCTGCCAGCGATACAGACCGTGCTGCGCATACTGAGCCTTGTTGCGATTTTATTTGTGATAAAAAGCGATATGAACCCATCGTATAAGATAGGTTGGATATTGCTTATCGCTGTGCTGCCGATCCTGGGCGGCCTTATGTATGTCATTTTCGGCAACAAGCGGCCAACTAAGTATATGCGTGAAATGCTGCGTGCCCAGCTTGAAAAGTCGGCGGAGTATCTCGGCACACAGGAGAGCATCACCGGAGAACTTGACGGAGGAGCGGCGGGACTGTTCAAATACCTTGAAGGCTCAGCCGGCTACCCAACGGCGAAGAATACGACCGTGCGGTATTACCGTGTAGGTGAGGAAATGTACGCAGACCTTCTGCCGGAGCTTGAAAAGGCGGAGAAATTCATCTTCCTTGAATATTTCATCATTCGCCCGGGCGAGATGTGGGACGGAGTGCTTGAGATACTAAAGCGCAAAGCAGCCGCAGGCGTTGATGTGCGCATAATTTACGACGACATGGGCTGCATTGACATCTTGCCTGCAAATTACAACGCAACTCTTGAGGGCTGGGGCATACGGACAATGGCGTTCAACCGCTTTGTGCCTGCCGTCAGCTTAGTTATGAATAACCGTGACCACCGCAAGATAACCGTCATCGACGGCAAGGTCGGCTTCACCGGCGGCATAAACATCTCGGATGAATATATAAATGTAAAGGAGCGTTTCGGACATTGGAAGGACACGGGGCTGATGCTCAAGGGTCCGGGAGTGTTCAATCTGACGCTCATGTTCCTTGAAATGTGGAACGCATTTAACAAAGACGGCGACGGATACGCAGAGTTTATCCCCGACTCGTTCGAGGAATGCGGCAGCGCCGATGACGGCTATGTCCTGAGTTTTTCCGACAGTCCCTTGGATAACGAGAGCGTCGGTGAGAGCGTGTACACCGATATGCTGTATCAGGCCAAGGACTACATTTATATAACAACGCCGTATCTCGCCATCGACAGCGAGCTTCAGACCGCCTTGTGCATGGCGGCAAAGCGAGGCGTTGATGTGCGCATGATAACCCCGGGCATACCGGACAAAAAGTTAGTGTACCGCCTGACACGCTCATACTACCCGACGCTCTTGAGAGCGGGAGTTAAGATATACGAGTACACACCCGGCTTCATCCACGCAAAAAGCTTTGTGTGCGATGATAAGCTGTGCGTCGTCGGCACGATAAACATGGACTACCGCAGCCTGTACCTGCACTTTGAATGCGGCACGCTCATGTATAATAATCCCGAGATAAAGCAGGTCAAAAAGGACGACCTTGATACTATGGAAAAATGCCGCAAGGTCGAGCTATCCGACATGAAAACCAACTTTCTCGGCGAGCTGTTTGACAGCTTCCTTCGCTCCGTTGCACCGCTGCTTTAATATCAAAAAATGCCGCCCGATTTTCGGGCGGCATTGCCATATTCAAATAATGTATCAGCCGACGATATCCTTGGTATCACGGGCGATAACGAGCTCCTCGTTGGTGGGGATGACAAAAACCTTGACCTTGGAGTCGGGGGTGGAGATCATGATATCCTCGCCGCGCTTGGAGTTTGCCTCATCGTCGATGGTAACGCCGAGGTAGCCGAAGTACTCTGCAATGGCCTTGCGGGAGGACTTGGAGTTCTCGCCGACACCTGCGGTGAACACGATAGCGTCAACGCCGTTCATGGCTGCAACATAGGAGCCTGCGACCTTTGCGACCCAGTAGTGGAACATATCCAGAGCGAGCTGAGCACGGTCGTTGCCCTTTTCTGCTGCCTCGTCGAGGTCACGGAAGTCGGAGGAAACGCCGGAAACGCCGAGAACGCCGGATTTCTTGTTGAGGATGTTGAGCATCTCGTCGATGCTGATGCCGTACTTATTCATGATGAACTGGATAACGCCTGCATCCAGATCGCCGCAGCGGGTGCCCATCGGCAGACCAACCAGCGGGGTGAAGCCCATGGAGGTGTCGATGCACTTGCCGCCGTCGATAGCAGCAATGGAGCTGCCGTTGCCCATGTGGCAGGAGACTATCTTGAGCTCCTCAATGGGCTTGCCCATGAGCTCAGCGCAGCGGCCGGAGACATAGCGGTGGCTGGTGCCGTGGAAGCCGTAGCGGCGGATGCCGTCGTTCTGGTAGTACTCATAGGGAATAGCGTACATATATGCCTTGCCGGGCATGGTCTGATGGAAAGCGGTGTCGAAAACTGCAACCATGGGGACATCGCCCATGACATCACGGCAGGCGTTGATGCCGATGATGTTTGCGGGATTGTGCAGAGGAGCAAAGGGAGTGCACTCCTCAAGAGCCTTCATGACCTCGTCGGTGATGAGAACGGAGGAAGCAAACTTCTCGCCGCCGTGAACGACACGGTGGCCGACAGCGTCGATCTCCTTCATGGAGCCGACGACGCCGTACTCGGCGCTGGTGAGCTTGTCGATGACTGCCGCAATAGCCTCGGCGTGAGTGGGCAGGGCAATGTCCTCATTGAAAACGGGCTTGCCGCCGACCAGCGGGCTGTGCTTGAGGTGACCGTCAATACCGATGCGCTCGCAAAGGCCCTTGGCCATGACCGACTCGGTCTCCATGTCGATAAGCTGGTACTTCAGAGAGGAGCTGCCTGCGTTGATAACAAGAATCTTCATTACAAAATCCCTTTCTTATTGTAAAAATACCTATATAATAGTATTATAGTAATATACCTACCCTATTTTAATACAAATTGCATAAAAAGCAAGATTTTTTTAAGGAGGCGGGAAATTTGGGCGTTATCGGCGTTGTTGCGGAGTACAATCCATTTCACTTCGGCCATGAGCACCACCTGACCGAGACCGTACGCACTCTGGGAGAGGACTGCCCGGTGGTGTGCGTCATGTCGGGCGACTTTATCCAGCGGGGGCAGGCCGCCGTGTACTCAAAGTTTGCAAGAGCGGAGGCGGCGATAAATTGCGGGGTCGACCTCGTGCTTGAGCTTCCCCTGCCGTGGACGCTGTCCTCGGCCGAGGGCTTTGCCCGCGGCGCAGTGGGGCTTTTAGGGGCAACCGGCGTTGTCACGCATTTGAGCTTCGGCTCGGAATGCGGCGAGACAGAACCGTTAGAGCGGCTTGCCGAGATGCTTCTCGACCCGCTGTTTGTAAACGATATAAAGGCAGAGCTGAGTAACGACGAGGGCATATCCTTTGCCGCCGCCCGCCAGAGAGCCGCCGCCAAAAGGGTGGGGGAGCTGTCATGCCAGCTCGAAACGCCGAACAACATCCTCGCAGTGGAGTATATAAAGCAGCTTTATGACCAAAGCCTGCATATTAAGCCAATCACGATCCAGCGCTTCGGCTCGGGACACGACCGGACCGGCGATATAGGACCACGCTCGGCATCGGAGATACGCCGGACCATAGCCTCCGGCGGCGATATCACGGGCTCGGTGCCCGATGGAGCGCTTGCGGTGTATCAGCGTGAAAACAAGCTCGGCCGTGGGCCTGTTTTGGACGAAAATCTCGAGCTTGCCGTTTTATCACGCCTGCGCATGATAGACGATGCGGCTTTTGCCGCCCTGCCGGACGCCGGCGAGGGATTAAACTTCCGCCTTGCGAGAGCGGCGAGAGAGGAGACTACCATCGATGCCATTGTGGCTGCCGCAAAATCAAAGCGCTATGCGCTCAGCCGCATCCGCCGCATGACCATGTGCGCAGCACTCGGCGTCAAAGCCGAGGATGCACAGGAAATACCGCCGTATGCGAGGGTGCTTGCCGCAACGCAGCGTGGCTGTGCGCTCCTGAGGGAAATGAGCACAAAATCGTCCGTTCCCGTCATCACAAAGCCCGCAAGCGTCAAGGAGTTAGACGACAGAGCAAGACATATATTTAATGTATGCAGCGCTGCTCACGACCTGTTTTCGCTGGGCTATACCGCCCAAGCGGAGCGCCGAGGCGGCGCAGATTGGAGAATAAGCCCTAAGATAGCCATTAAATAGGGGGATATTTGTGCAAAAAAACTATTGCAATTTTGTTAAGTGTAGTTTATAATGCAACCTGTAATCAGCAAAAAGACAAATGTTCGCCTCGTGCGGACAAAAGCTGAGATGTTGAGAGTATAATTAGGAGGAAACCAAAATGAAGAAAGTCATAGCACTTGTCCTCGCATTCGTCATGGTGTTCGCACTTTGCGCATGCGGCGGCGGCTCGGATGAGAAGGTCATCAAGATCGGCGTCTATGAGCCTCAGACCGGCGCAAACGGCGCAGGCGGCAAGCAGGAGATCCTTGGCATGGAATATGCCAATTCCGTATGCCCCACCGTCACCATCGGCGGCGTGGAATACAAGATAGAGCTCGTTTACGGCGATAACGAGTCCAATACCGAGAAGGCTGTTTCCGCAGCAACCAAGATCATTTCCGAAGGCGTATCCGTCGTTCTCGGCTCTTACGGCTCCGCTGTTGCTATCGCAGCATCCGATACATTCAAGAACGCAGGTGTCCCCGCAATCGGCGTAACCTGCACCAACCCCCAGGTCACCGAGGGTAACAGCCACTACTTCCGTATCTGCTTCCTCGATCCGTTCCAGGGCACCCTTCACGCAAACTTTGCCAAAGAGCAGCTCAAGGCCGACACCGTCTACTGCCTCGGCGAGCTTGGCAACGACTACGACCAGGGCCTTATCAATTACTTCAAGGAAGCTGCCGATAAGCTCGGCATCAAGGTCATCACCGAGTCCTTCCCCAAGGATAACTCCGACTTCACTTCTTACCTGAACAACGCAAAGAAGGAAGGCGCAAAGGCCATCTTCGCTCCCGTATCCATCCAGTACGCACAGCTCATCGTTGAGCAGGCAAACGCACAGGGCATCAAAATTCCTCTGCTCGGCTCCGACACTTGGGATAACAACACCATCGTCGAGGCAACCGTAGGCAAGAACACCGAGCTGTATGTCTCCACCTTCTACGCCGAGGGCGGCAATGCCGATTTCGAAAAGGGCATTAAGGAGTGGATGAACGCCGACTCTGCTCGCCTTGAGAAGAACGGCGGCAACGACATGCTCGCAGCAGTCACCGTCATGGGCTACGATGCATACATGGTAGCGGTCGAGGCCATCAAGGCAGCAGGCTCTTCTGATCCCGCAGCCGTCATGGCAGCCCTGCCCAATGTTAAGTACAGCGGCGTCTCGGGCGATATTTCCTTCAACGAGACCGGCGACGCAAACCGTGACTCTGCATTCATTAAGACCGCAAACACCGAGAAGGGCGTTTGGGACTTCGTAGCAGTCCAGAAGGCGTAAGCTTCTAAAAAGGCTTATATCAAGCTCAAATATGGTGGGGGCACAGAAATGTGTCCCCACCATACCGATATTTTACGGCAAGATAAAGGATCGTGTAAATGCGCTCCTAAAATAATTTTCCGGAGCGGATTTATGCGTTCCTGTAAATAGAGAGGAAGGCCCTCAGATGATTGAGTTTTTGCACAATAACCTGCAATACCTGCTTTCGGGCATATCCGTCGGCGGCCAGTACGCTCTTATCGCCATCGGCTATACGATGGTGTACGGCATACTGAGACTTATAAACTTTGCCCACGGCGATGTGTTCATGGTCGCAGGTCTTATCATGATATACGCAATAGCGGGCGGTCTGCCCATGTGGGCGGCAATAGTGCTCGTTATCGTTCTTACTGTAGTTTTGGGCGTAGCGATAGAAAAGGTGGCGTACAAGCCCCTCAGAAGCGCACCGAGAATGTCGGTAATGATCTCGGCTATCGGCGTGTCGTACCTGCTGCAAAACTGCGCACTGTACTTTACCGGCGGCCTGCCACGCATGTACCCCGTTATCCCGTTTTTGACAAAGTCGGTGACGATATGGGGCGCAACGACCAAAATGGTCACCATCATTACTCCGATACTTACGCTCGTGCTCGTCGTTGCGCTCGTACTTCTTATAAAGTACACCAAGATGGGTATGGCGATGCGTGCTGTCGCAAAGGATTTTGAGACAAGCCAGCTCATGGGTATAAAGATAAACTCCGTTATATCCTTTACCTTTGTCATCGGCTGTCTGCTTGCGGCTGTCGGCTCGCTGCTTTATTTCTCAAACTATTCGACCGTTGTTCCCACCTCGGGCGCAATGCCCGGCCTTAAAGCCTTCGTCGCAGCCGTTTTCGGCGGCATAGGCTCAATCCCCGGTGCGGTCATCGGTGCGTTTATAATAGGTATCTGCGAGAATATCATCAAGGGTGTAGGTCAGCAGTGGACCGTGTTCTCCGATGCATTTACCTTCGTTCTGCTTATAGTCATTCTTCTCGTCAAGCCTACAGGCATCTTCGGCGAGAAGGCAACGGATAAGGTGTGAGGTGAGGATGATGAACAAAACCATGCAGAAAGAAAAAGTCCTCAGAACACCGGAAGAGCTTGCAAAACGTCAGGGTATGTGGCTGACGATAATAGCCCTTGCAGTCGTATATATCCTGCTGTTTGCGCTTGATAACTTCATTAAGCCCAGCAAGTTCACGCTTATGCTCATCCCCGTGCTCAGAAAGGGCGCAATTTATTCGCTTCTTTGCGTTTCAATGAACCTGCTCAACGGCTTCACCGGACTGTTTTCGCTCGGTCAGGCGGGCTTCATGCTCATCGGCGCATACGCATACTCCATTTTCTCCATCCCCGCAGCGCAGCACGCCTCGGTGTATCAGTACTTTGACGGCGGCGCTATCCAGTTTTCCATCCCCGAGGCTCTCGGCAATGTCCTCGGTGTAAATGCCGGCAGCTTCCTCGGTGCGATAATCTGCATCATCATCGCCGGTATCGCTGCAGCGATATTTGCAGCACTCATCGGCATCCCCGTGCTCAGGCTCAAGAGTGACTATCTTGCCATTGCGACCCTTGGCTTTGCGGAAATAATCCGTGCGTTTTTCCAGTGGGACAGCTTGGGCGAGATTACAAACGGATCTAACCTACTGCGTAAGTACACGGCGTTCAGCGACATGAACATTCAGCTCGGCACGAGCGTTTTTAAGCTCGGCACGATATTCCCGTTCTTTATCGCAATGATATCAATTGCGGTAATCGTTCTGCTCATAAACTCTTCCTACGGCAGAGCTTTTAAGGCCATCCGCGATGATGAAGTGGCGGCAGAGGCAATGGGTGTAAATCTTTTCAAGCACAAGATGCTGTCGTTCGTCATCTCCAGCTTCTTTGCCGGTGTCGGCGGCGCACTGCTTGCAATGTTCCAGACCACCGTGCAGGCCTCGGCGTTCATGTCCTCGATGACCTATGAGATACTGCTCATCGTCGTTATCGGCGGCATAGGCTCTGTTTCCGGCAGCTGCATCGCAGCATTTTTGTACATTGCCTGCTCCGAGTGGTGGCTTCGCTTCCTCGACTCGGGCGCAATCGGAAGTATCCAAGTCTCCTTCTTCCGTGACGGCTTCCGCAAGGTCGTGTTCTCCGTTGTTATCATGATAATCGTGCTGTTCTTCTCGAAGGGCATCATGGGCAATAAGGAGCTTTCCTTTGCCGGACTTATCAGAAAGATACAGGCCAAAAAAGCCGCTAAGGCGGTCAAGGCCGAAGCAGGAGGTGCGGCAAAATGAGTGAAAAGAATGTACTCCATGTTGAAAATGTGACCATGCAGTTCGGCGGTGTCGTTGCCGTCAACAACCTGTCGCTTGACATCCCCGAAGGCAAGATAGTTGCGCTCATCGGCCCTAACGGCGCAGGCAAGACCACGGCCTTTAACTGCATCACCGGCGTTTACGAGCCGACAAACGGTCTTGTAGAGTTCATGGGCGAGCCCATCGTCCGTAACCACCCGCAGGGCAAGATGAAGAAAAACTATAAGGGCGAAAACGGCGACAAGTACCTCGGCAAGGTCGTTGCCAACACGCCCGACAAGATAACCCACAAGGGCATCGCCCGTACCTTCCAGAACATCAGACTTTGGAAGAGCATGACGGTGTTTGAAAATGTCCTTATCGCAAAGCACATGAACGCCAAGCAGAATGTGTTCTCCGCCACCTTCCGTGCAAATGCCAAGGAGGAGCAGCGCATGCGTGACGAGACCATGGCACTTCTGGTCGAGCAGGGACTTGATAAGTTCAAGGACGAGATAGCGACGAGCCTGCCCTACGGTCTCCAGCGCCGTTTGGAGATAGCAAGAGCGCTTGCCGCCGACCCCAAGCTTTTGCTTCTTGACGAGCCTGCCGCCGGCATGAACCCGCAGGAAACTCAGGAGCTTGCGCAGTTTATAACCGAGATCCGTGATAAGTATAATTTGACGATATTCCTCATCGAGCACCACATGGATCTTGTCATGAACATTTCCGATTATATCTATGTCATCGACTTCGGCAAGGAGATAGCCCAGGGCATCCCGAGCAAGGTACAGAACGATCAACGTGTTATAGACGCATATTTGGGGGTTGTTGAAGATGAGTGAAGCAATACTGAAGATCAATGACCTCAAGGTCAATTACGGCGGCATCGAGGCCGTCAAGGGCATCAGCTTTGATGTTCCCGCAGGCGAGATAATCACTCTTATCGGCGCAAACGGCGCCGGCAAGAGCTCGACCCTGCGTGCCATAGCCGGATTAGTTAAGCCCGCTTCGGGCAACATAGTCTTTGAAGGAGACGATATCACCGGCAAGGATCCTACCGCTATCGTCACCAAAGGCATCACGCTCGTTCCGGAGGGCAGAAAGATATTCCCCGATCTCACGGTTTTGGAAAACCTGCGTATCGGCGCATATCTGAGAAACGACGACCTGACCGACGATCTCAACTGGGTGTACGACCTGTTCCCAAGGCTCAAGGAGCGCTCGTGGCAGGCAGGCGGCACTCTCTCCGGCGGCGAGCAGCAGATGCTTGCGGTCGGCAGAGCACTCATGAGCCGCCCCAAGGTCATCATGATGGATGAGCCGTCGCTCGGCCTTGCACCTATCATCGTGCGTGGTATCTTCGATATCATAAAGGAGATAAACAAGCAGGGCGTGACCGTTCTTCTTATAGAGCAGAACGCAAACATGGCACTCAAGACCGCCGATATCGGCTATGTCATGGAGACCGGCCGCATCACCATGAGCGGCGCCGGCTCTGAGCTTCTGACAAACGAAGAGGTCAAGAAAGCCTACCTCGGCGCATAATTTTACACATATTAAGAAAGCAGAAAAGCTGCTCGGCTTTTCTGCTTTTTTATTGACAATGTGCTGACAGTGACTTAAAATCTATCTTATTAGATTAATGGGGGAATTATTATGACACTTGACAAACTGCCTATAGGCGACAGTGCCGTTATTATATCGGTCGGCGGTGAGGGAAACCTACGCTGCCACCTGTTGGACATGGGGCTTATACCGCACACCGAGGTCTCGGTGCGCAAGGCTGCACCCTTGGGCGACCCTATTGAGATATCGCTCCGGGGATATACCATGACCATCCGCAAGGACGACGCCGCAAAGATCGAGGTGCGCCCGAATAAGGAGGTATAAACCATGGTAATAGCTCTTGTAGGTAACCAGAACTGCGGTAAGACCACACTTTTTAACCAGCTGACAGGTTCAAATCAGCATGTCGGCAACTTCCCGGGAGTGACGGTCGAGCATAAAATGGGCGAGATAATCGGCTATAAAAATTACAGCCTTGTTGACCTGCCCGGCATCTATTCCATCCGTCCGTATTCCGGTGAGGAGAAGGTCACCCGCAATTTTATAATCGACAAAAAGCCCGATGCGATAATAAACATCGCCGACGCAACGAATATCGAGCGCAACCTGTATCTCACGCTTCAGCTCATAGAGATGGGAAAGCCCATGGTGCTGGCGCTTAATATGATGGATGAGCTTTTGGGTAACCACGGCTCTGTCGATATAAGCAAGTTGTCCGAGCGCCTCGGCATACCCGTTGTGCCAATATCCGCTGCAAAAAATGACGGTGTTGACGAGCTCATGCGTGTCGTGTCCGAAACGGCGCAGGCAAGGCTCAAGCCCCGCAGAATAGACTTCTGCTCGGCAGGCCCCGTGCATCGGTGCATTCACACGGTCAGCCATGTCGTGGAGGACCACGCCGAGCGTATCGGCGTTCCGTCCCGCTTCGCTGCTACCCGTGTCATCGAGCAGGATGAGGATATAATAAACTCGCTCAAGCTCAGCGAAAACGAGCTGGAGCTCATTGAGCATGCCGTTGTGGAAATGGAGACAGAGAGCATCCTTGACCGTAACGCTGCTCTTGCCGATATGCGCTACCGCTTTATCGAGGCCGTGTGTTCCGAGTGCGTGGTCAAGGCACAGGAGAGCAGAGAAGCCCAGCGCAGCGTGAAGATAGATAAGGTGCTTACGAATAAGTACCTTGCCATACCCATGTTCATTGCGATAATGGCGTTTATCTTCTGGATGACCTTCAGCGTTGTCGGGCAGCGGCTGTCGGATCTTCTCGGCATGGGCATAGATAAGCTCACGGTGCTTGTTGACAATGCACTGACCGCATATGGGCTCAACCCCACGGTGCAGAGCCTTGTCATCGACGGTATTTTTGCCGGTGTCGGCAGCATTTTGAGCTTCCTGCCGATAATAGTCGTACTGTTTTTCTTCCTTGCCATTCTGGAGGACACGGGATACATGTCCCGAGTGGCGTTCGTTATGGATAAGCTTCTGCGCAAGATCGGCCTATCCGGCCGCAGCTTTGTGCCGATGCTCATAGGCTTCGGCTGCTCGGTGCCGGCTATCATGGCGACAAGGACGCTTTCAAGCGAGCGCGACCGCAAAATGACGATGCTGCTTATTCCGTTCATGAGCTGCTCTGCCAAGATACCAATTTACGCCGTGTTCACTGCGGCCTTTTTCCCGAATAACGGCGCACTCGTCATGACACTTTTGTACCTCGGCGGCATCCTCGTCGGCATAATAGCCGCAATGGTGCTCAATAAGACCGCTTTTTCTGGCAATCCTGTGCCGTTTGTCATGGAGCTTCCGAACTACCGTATGCCCTCGCTCAAGAGCGTGCTGCTTCTTATGTGGGAAAAGGCTTGGGACTTTATCCGCCGTGCTTTTACGATCATTTTCGTTGCGACCATCGTCATATGGTTCCTGCAGCACTTTGACGCAAAGCTGAATGTCGTCCCGTCCGACAGCACGACAAGTCTGCTGAGCATCATCGGAATGTGGATGGCACCCGTGTTTGCACCGCTCGGCTTTGCCGATTGGCGTGTCGTCACGAGCCTTGTGACCGGCCTCATGGCAAAGGAAGCGGTCGTAAGCACCCTCGGCGTCCTGCTCAATGTCGGCACCGATGCCCTCGCCGGAGCGATAGCGGGACTGTTCACCATGCGTTCCGCACTCAGCTTTTTGACGTTTGCGCTTTTGTATACACCGTGCGTTGCGGCAATATCAACAATAAAGCGGGAACTCGGCAGCACCGTCAAGACCATAGGAGTTGTCGTCAGCCAGTGCTGCGTTGCGTGGCTCACGGCATACATAGTGTATCTGATAGCGGGTATAATATTGTGATATGGAAATCATAATTGTACTTGCGCTCGTGGTGTGGCTCGTGCTTGCGCTGCGCTCGATAAGAAAAAACGGAGCAGGCTGCGGCGGCGACTGCGCCAAATGCAGCGGAAAATGCTCAAAAAGACGGGATCGTTGATCCCGTCTTTTTTCAATGAAATGTATAATACGAAACACTTCCGTCAAAAATAGAAGCAACCTGATATATAGGAGGTTTCTGTATGGAAAACGGCAGATCCAAAAGGACGGATAAGTTTTTTGCAGGTAAGGGCTTTTACATAGTCCTTGCACTATGTATAGCGGTGATCGGCATCTCGGCGGTCAGCATAGCCCTGAACTCCGACGGCGGCAAAGCACCTGAACTTGACCCGGGGCTTTCGCTCTCAAATCCTACCGAGCCGATAGCGACCCCGCCCGTAGTCACGCCCACACCCAACGTAAAGACCGATATAGAGGAGGACAACGGCGCCGTGGTCAGCACATGGAAGTCAAGCGAGACCTACGAGCAGCCCGCTGCATGGGTCTGGCCTGTAAAGGGCGAGATCGAGCGCCGGTACTCAGTCGAGACGCTTGCCTACGATGTCACCATGAAGGATTGGCGCACCCACGACGGCGTCGATGTACTTGCCGACAAGGGCACGGTCGTAAGGGCAGCCTCCGACGGTACGGTCGAGAGCATCACGCAGGACGACCTGTACGGTACGACCGTCACCATCGACCACGGCAACGGCTTAAAGAGCACCTATTCAAATCTCGCCGACAAGCCCACCGTGAAGCAGGGTGACAGCGTCGGTGCAGGCGATGTCATAGGCTCTGTCGGAGCGACCGCACTGTGCGAGGTGGGGCAGGGCAGCCATGTTCACATCGCCATGTCAAAGGACGGAAACAGTGTTGACCCGACCAAATATCTGCCCTCGTGAAGTTTTTTTGAGAAAAATGAAAAAAGCTGTTGACAACTTAGTCTATGTCTGCTAAAATCTCAATTGCTCATTTGATAAATGGCGGCATAGCTCAGTTGGCTAGAGCATGCGGTTCATACCCGCAGTGTCCCCGGTTCGAATCCAGGTGCCGCTACCAAATTAAGGCGCAGCAATCCTGCGCCTTTCTTATAAGGCCCGTTGGTCAAGCGGTTAAGACACCGCCCTTTCACGGCGGTAACATGGGTTCGATTCCCGTACGGGTCACCAAAGAGCAGTCCACATCTGTGGGCTGCTTTTTTTCTTACCGGTGTGCCAAACAGCGAAATTTGTGGTATTATAAATGGCACCTGCTCAATTTTTTCAAACCCCTGTGTAATAATAAAATAGTAAAGAAGGGCATTTTCATGTGGGTTCTTTTTGCGCTGGGCTCGGCACTGTTTGCCGGACTGACCTCGGTGCTCGCCAAGTGCGGCATAAGGAAAACGGATTCTGACGCAGCAACGGCGATACGCACCATCGTCGTGCTCATTTTCTCGTGGCTGATGGTTTGGATAGTTGGCTCTGCCCCGACGATAACGACTCTCAGTACAAAAACATGGGTGTTTCTCATCCTGTCGGGCCTTGCGACCGGCGCATCGTGGCTGTGTTATTTTAGAGCCTTGCAGTTAGGCAATGTCAACAAGGTCGTGCCCATCGACAAATCCTCAACGGTTCTGACCATTCTGCTTGCAATTGTATTCCTCGGCGAGCCTGTCTCGTGGTTCAAGGGCATTGCCGTTATCCTTATCGGCATCGGCACGTTCATGATGATTGAAAAAAAGGCAGACTCCGGAGAAAATCCGGAAAAGAAAAGATGGCTCCTATACGCCGTTTTGTCCGCTGTATTTGCGTCGCTGACCTCCATCCTCGGCAAGATCGGCATAGACGGCGTTGAATCGAACCTCGGGACGGCCATACGCACGTGCGTTGTGCTCGTGATGGCGTGGATCATCGTATTTATAAAGGGCAAGCAGCATACGCTCAAGGTCATACCCCAAAACGAGTTAGGATTTATCTGCCTGTCGGGCCTTGCGACCGGCGCATCGTGGCTATGCTACTACAAGGCATTGCAGGACGGCCTTGCAAGCGTCGTTGTCCCCATCGATAAGCTGAGTATTCTTGTCTCCATCGGTTTCTCGGCATTGGTATTCAAGGAACACTTGAGTAAAAAAGCGGCGTTCGGTCTTGCACTCATAGTCGTTGGAACACTAATGATGCTTATTAAATAGAAGTACTGACCATGACATTTTTTGTGCGTGTAATCAGGTGACAGATAGGGTGGCGGTGAACAAAAAAGCGCCGCAGCAGCTCCTGCCTGTCACCTGATTACACGCCTATCTTGTGCTCTATGCCCTGAATGACAGCGATTTGATTCACGCCGTTGTAAGAATTCTCGTTTCTTACATCTTTACGGCATTACCTCTTGTTAAAACGGCAATTTCTTGGTATAATACACTGAATATGTCTCAGGAGGTGCGCCGTGTCAGCAAAAGCGAGGCGGCAGGGAAGCAGCCCGGCCAAAAGAACATATATTGTCTTTGCGGCAATAACGCTTGCCGTGCTTGCGGTGGTGTTCGCCGTCATCATGCAGCTAAGATCGAAAACGCCTGTGTATGTGTTACAGGTGAATGGACTAGACGCCGAAACGCCTGCTGAAGCGCAGATAGAGTGCAGAGCCGAGCATGGGAAGTTTGCAAAACCGCAGCAGGAGCATACCGGCTGCTCATGGGTCTGGTGCGGGGATAGTAAGCTTTATCTTGTGAAGACTACGGCGCTTAGAATTGATACCAAGGACGAGACCGCCAACTTCACCGCCGTGACATTTGACGGCGGCGAGGGCAAGCGCCTTGCGGGCTTTGTCATCGACCCGGCGATCCAGCCTAAGGAGCTTGGCAGAATAGTTCTCGAGGGCGGCGAGAAGTGTAACTTTGAAAGCGTCAGCATGTCAATCAGAGAGGGCCTTCGCAGCGGCGAGATCAGCTACGAGGACGCCGTCTACCTTTGGGATAAGGACAGCACCGAGGTCATCGCCGTGCGGGCGGACAGCTATCAGACGGTGCAGGACAACATCGTGTCGTTCACAGATGACGGCAACGTGACGCACACATGCTATGTATTAGACACTAAAATAGATTGAAGGAATAAGAAATGGCAAATGCAGCGCAGGGATTGACGGGCGATACCAAACGTCTGCTTGAAATAGTTAAGGTGATGAGCAAATACAAGGTGATGCAGGGCTTTGACCCCGATAAGCTCTGCGAGATGCTCAAGGAGCTCGGGCCTACCTTCGTTAAGTTAGGACAGCTTCTGTCGATGCACCCCGAGATCATACCCATGGAGTATTGCAAGAAGCTCGAGAGCCTCAGAACGGACGCCTCCACACTCGTCACCGCCCAGATAAGGGAGATAATCAGCGAGGAGTATGGCAAGCCGTGGAACACCGTGTTCGAGCGCATTCTGCCCATTCCCTTGGGCGCAGCGTCCATTGCGCAGGTGCACGAGGCGATACTGCTCGACGGCACGCATGTCGCTGTGAAGGTGCAGCGCCCCGATATATATGACAAGATGGAGCGGGATGTCAGGCTCATCAAAAAAGCGCTGGATATAGTGAAGTTCAAGAGCATCAACAATGTAATGAACCTGTGCGACTGCATCGACGAGATGTGGCTCGTTGCGCAGGAAGAGATGGACTTTTTCCGTGAGGCCGAGAATATCCGCACCATCCGCCGCAATAACGAGGGCGTGCAGTATGTCTATTGCCCGAGGGTGTACGATGAGCTGACAACAAAAAATGTACTTGTTATGGAGTATATCGGCGGCTTTGAGCTTAATAACACAGAGGAAATGCGCCGTCAGGGCTACAATGTCCACGAGGTGTGCACGAAATTTATAAATAACTACATAAAGCAGTTTGCCGAGGACAGGTTCTTCCACGCCGACCCCCACCCGGGCAATATCCGTGTTCAGGACGGACGCATAGTGTGGCTCGACCTCGGCATGATGGGCAGGCTCACCGAAAAGGATGCCGAGCTCGTGACCAACTGCATGAGAGCCATTTTCAGCAACGACTATCTGAAATTTGCCGACAATGTACTTGAGATATGCGAGCATAACCCGGACATGGACAAAGAAGCGTACTATGAGCGTATGCGTGCCTATCTTGATAAGTACAGGGTCATAAGCATGGCGGATATGAGCAGTACGGTCGATATTTTCGCCGACCTCTACCGCATCTCAAGAGATTTCGAGATAAAGGTGCCGAGATCGATGACGATGTTCTGGCGCTCGCTCGCCATCATGGAGGGCACGGTCTCCGACCTTTCACCCGATACCGATCTTGCGGCGATAATCGGCAAGCACTTGGCTGCACAGTCACTCGTAAAGGGCATAGCCGGCAGTATAACAAAAAGCATTTCCCACCGCAAGCTCATCTCCGGTAAGCCCCTGAGCTACACCGGCCACGAGCAGGAGCCCGACGAGATAATAGACGAGGCCGTAGACGAAGAAAAACCGGAGTGATTTCATTCCGGTTTTTGCTGTTTTACATATCTATATGCTTACTACATGCTTACTACGCCGTTTATAACTATCGCCGCTACAACTATAATAGCGGAGACGGCTGCAATCGTATACCTCCGGCTGCATTTCTGCGGGTCTTTGCGCCTTAAAATCAGCTCTGCGCCATCCTCAAGATAGCCGTTCATGAGCCTGCCCACGGCATCGTTGCCGAAAGCAAGGCAGATAGCAAAGCTCATCAAAACGGAGGCGAGCACCATGACCCTTGCACGGTATTCGGCGATGCCGGCACTGAAAACGAGGGTTATTAGCCTATGGATGAGGAATATCGACAGCGAGTTTCTGCCGAACATGGTCAGGAACGGGATCTTGCGCTGTGGCGCAAACGCCAATATTGCAATTATTGCGGCCGATGCCGCGGCAAACATGCAGAGCCTTGTGAGCGACTCTGCCGACTCGAGGTATGCTTTCATGAGCATCTCATCGCTTTGAATATTCAGCACCCGTATCGTCAGATATCCGAAGCCGACCGCCGCTGCAAGGGCGATAAGCCCCGGGACAGGCATTTTCGGCTTGGACTCAAACCGCTCCTTCGGCGTTATGAGACCGGCGAGATAAAACGGGAAAAATGCAATGGCTCGAGAAAGTGCAAAGTCATTTGTGATGACCGGAACAAAGCCTATACCCACACCGAAGACGATGGATATGACGAGGTTCGCTCGGCTTTTAGGGACATATTTTGATGCAAGACGCCAGATGACCAGAGCGAGTATGTACCAGTATGAATACTCCGGATCGAAAAATTCCGTCCATCCCATGATAATGCCGGTTATGCTGTTGAAGATAAAGTAGGCAAACAGCAGCGTAAAGATGCTCTTTTCGCTGTGCGCCCGCTCACTTTTGCCGAAAAAGCCGGACACAAAAATGAATGCCGGCATGTGAAAAAGATATATGCTTTTAACGATGGCATCAATTGCGGCCTTGTCTTGATGGTCGTATAGGCAGTGTGCAAAGACTACCAAAAATATGAGAAATCCCTTGATGTTATCCCAATATGCGCTGCGGCTTTGTATTTTATCCATTGTCTGTTCCTGTCTATATATGTGTTATATGTTGAGGCAGTCGGGCTTGCTTCTTATATCGAACAGAAGCCGGATGAAGCTTTTGAAAAAGGGGATAAAGCTTCCGTCGTCTATCATAGCGAATATCTCGTCTAATGATGCCCACCTGACTGCCTGCACCTCCTCGGTCTGAAGCGTGAGCGAGGCAAGGTCGATGTCACGGTTTATGAGGTAAAAGTCGTCAAACCCGTTGTCAAAATTAACGGTGAGGTTTGGGCGGATATTGGCAAAGCAGAGGTCAAGCCCGAGCTCTTCCATGAGTTCACGGTGCGCAGTGTCACGGCTCGTCTCGCCTGCGACCGAGCAGCCGCCGCAGGTCACATCCCACATGTCGGGGAAGCCTACTTTGGTCGGCTGGCGCTGTTGAATGAGCATCTTTCCCTCGGAGCTGAAAATGCAGATGTGTATGACCGTGTGGTAGCAGCCCTCCGGCGGCTTCTCACCTCGAACGCCGGTAAGTCCGGTCGGAAGCCTGTTGACATCGTATAGATCCCGTATCTCCATGACGCACTCCTTTCACAACAGGAGTAAGCGTATCACGGTTTGCATGAGAATTCAAGCTTGAAAATTTCAGCTGGTGACTATATAATTACAATATTATAACATATTTTCAACAAGGAGGAAAAACCATGCAGAGAGTATATGATTTCCTTAAGGAAGCAGGCACATATTTCATCGCCACGGTCGAGGGAGACCAGCCGAGAATAAGGCCGTTCGGCACCGTCGATATCTATAACGGGAAGCTCGGCATCCAGACCGGCAAGAAAAAAGCGTTCTTCAAGCAGGTCGAGGCAAACCCCAAGGTGGAGATCTGCGCATTTAAAAACGACGAGTGGATCCGTGTCGCAGGCGAGCTCTACGCCGACGACAGCATAGAGGCCTGCGAGCACATGCTCCAAAGCTACAATGAGCTCAGAAGCATGTATACCCCCGGTGACGGCAACTGCGTCGTCCTGTACTTCAAGTCCGGCACGGCAACCATAAGCTCGTTTAACGCCGAGCCCGTCGTAATTGAGTTTTAAGCGGAAAACGACAAAAGCTTCTTTACATCCGGCCAAGGTTTTGCTATAATATATCGGCAAATGCGCCCGTAGCTCAGCTGGATAGAGTGTCAGACTCCGACTCTGAAGGTCGTGGGTTCGAATCCCGTCGGGCGTACCAGAAAAGAAACAACCTTTGTCTACCAGACAAAGGTTGTTTCTTTTCAACTAAATCCGTCCTCACGGACGGATTAAATCCCACCTCAGTGGGATGAAATCACTTCGTGATGAAATCCGACTGCGTCGGGAGATAGGGACGGATTTAATTTCATCTGCAAAGCAGATTTCATCCGAGCATCGCTCGGATTTCATCGCGCTTGCGCGATTTCATTGAAAATCATTGAAATCTGGGATATAATGTATCCAAAGAGGTGATTTCAATGGCTGAAAATAAACTCGCGGACATGTCAACAGAATTTGCAATTCAAATCCTAAAACTGACAGAAAATATAAAAGGACATTATTCTCTGTCAAATCAGCTTGAACGAAGCGGAACGAGTATTGGAGCAAATATCCGCGAGGCGAAATATGCGCACAGCCGTCCTGATTTTATTGCAAAACTACAGATTGCATTAAAGGAATGCTATGAAACAGAATACTGGATCGAGATTGCCCAAAAAGCGAGCATTATCTCTTGTGATGTTGCAAAGACCGTGTTGCACGACTGCGGATCTATTCGCAGAATGCTCATCTCCTCTATCAATACCGCAAAGGAGAATGTGAAGTGACAGAAAACAGATGCTATACATATTTCCGAATTACCGGAGATTTTGATCCAGATGTTATAACAGAACAGTTAGGCTTACAGCCAAATAAAACATGGAAAATCGGTGACAAGCGTCGCAATGGTACAACGTACGATTTTTCATCATGGGTATTTGGATATTGCGATAAATATGATGTCCTTGTTGAAAATCAAATGCATACCACAATTGATCCGCTTCTTGATAAAATGGATCTGCTAAATGAAATCAGAGAAAAATTTGATGTAACTTTTACTCTGGAAATTGTTCCCACGGTATATGCAGAGAACACATCTCCTTGTCTGGCACCATCAATGAATGTGATTGATTTCTGTCATTCTACAAAAACACAGATCGATATAGATTTATACATTTGAAAAAAACAATAAGCTCGACTTTGGATAAAGCCAACACGCCAAAAACCGGCGCACCAAACGGTGCGCCGGTTTTGAGGTTTATCAGTATCATCAATTCAAAATCAATCGATATGTATAACTGTCTGCATGAGCTCTTCGGGGGTGATGTTGGGGTTGTGGTAGTGCTCACGCTTCTGCGTTTTCTTGCCCATATAAATCGACTCGGTCGGGCAGTATTGCAGGCAGCCGAGGCACTGGATGCAGTCGTTACCGAAGGTGGGATGACCGTCGACAAGCTTGATGTTGCCCTTGGGGCACAGCTTTGCACACTGGCCGCAGGAAACGCATGTTTCCTTGTTGACGGCGAGCTTCTTTGCCTTCTTGCCGGCGAGCTTCGGCCAAGCCTTGCTCTCAACGGAATTAAACGGATTGCAGGGCGGCTCCTTCTCGGTGACCTTGCCTGCGAGGATCTCCTTTGCGATCTTTGCGGCGAGCTTTTCGCTGCGCTTCTGCGCATGCTTCGGGGTCGTGGGCGGGAGCATCAGCGTGTGCGGGAACAGCCAGATGCAGGTGCACTGATGGGTTACGCCCTTCCAGTAGCTGAGGGAATGAATTTTGTTGAGCTTATAAAGACCCGTGCCGAGGTAGCTTGCCGACTGGCTGATGCCGAACACATAAGCGTCGGGGCTGACCTTCACGCTCTTCATAAACTCCTCAACTCCGCCGGGCAGACCGCCACCGTGGCAGGGGAAAACAAAGCCGACTCTTTTTGCCTGCGTGGCATCGGTGACAACGGGCTGGGAGCGCATCATGACAATGTCGGTGTCCCCGAGAGCCTTAGCGAGATTTTTCGCAAAATCAAGGCAATTTCCTGTGCCGGAAAAGCAATAAATGATGTTGGTGCTCATAAAAATCATTCCTTTCATGTAATGCGTATATTGTAATACACAAGAAGTTATGGTACAATAGTACCGTAAGAAATGAAACATCGGAGGGCGAAATGTACCACATCAAGAACGATAAGCGTGCCTATGCATCGGTCGAGCTCATATGTTCTTCACTGCTTGAGCTTTTGGAAACAACGCCGTTTGAGCAGATAACCATAAGCGATATCCAGCGGATGTCTACCGTGAGCCGCTCGACATTTTACCGCAATTTTGACCGCATCGAGGATGTGCTGATGCTCCTGTGCGACCGCAACTTTGACGCAGCGTTCAAACGAGCCGAGGAGACCGGCGAGGAGATTCGGGTGGCGGTGTTCCACTACTGGTTTGAGAATGTGACCCTGCTCGAGACCATTGTCAGAATACACCGCACGGACATTCTCGTTGAGAGTCTGCGCCGAAGCGAGCAGGTGGAGCGATACTTCCGCCCGTATATCAAGGACGAGACGGTGTTTGACTACTTCTCGGGCGTCATAGCTTCGGCCATGGTCGGCATACTTTCAACATGGATAGAGCACGGCAAGGTCGAGAGCGAGGAGCAGGTCATGCAGAACACGCAAAAGGCGTTTGTGAAGCTAATAACACTCGGAATCATGGGAAAATACAGGATAAAGAAATGAAAAACACGGACAAAACCGAAATTTTTGAATCAACTCCGATGCCCACTGCGGTCGCCAAGCTTTGCATCCCGACGGTGCTTGCGGCTGCGGCCGTGATGGTGCTTTCAAAAATGTTCCGCAGAAAGCAAAACGAAAGAGGAGTGCAAAATGGCTGAAATTATTGAGATACAAGACATTTCCGCACCCGAGCTTGCGCCGTTTGCAAGACTGACGGAAGCTCAGCTAAGGCAAAAATCAGACCCCGAAAAGGGCATTTTCATTGCCGAGAGCACCAAAGTCATAGAATATGCGCTAAATTTCGGCTGCGAGCCGATAGCGTTTTTGATGGAGCGGCGGCACATTAACGGTCAGGCTGCCGGGATAATCGCCGCCTGTGCCGATACGCCGGTCTACACCGGCGACAGCGAGGTGCTGTCGGAGCTCACGGGCTTTGAACTCACCCGCGGCGTACTGTGCGCAATGCGCCGACCGGTGCTTCCAACTGCTGCGGATATCTGCCGCAGCGCACGCAGGGCTGCGGTGCTCGAGGGATTGGCCGACCCCACGAATGTCGGGGCGATATTCCGCTCTGCCGCCGCACTCGGCTTTGATGCCGTGCTTATTACCAAGACCTGCTGCGACCCGCTGTACCGCCGTGCGGTAAGGGTGAGCATGGGTACGGTATTTCAGATACCGTGGACACGCATAGACAGTGCCGCAGAGCTTAAAGCACTCGGCTTCAAGACCGCCGCCATGGCGCTTACGGATAATTCCGTCAGTATCGATGACCCTGCACTTTGCAGCGAGAAAAAGCTTGCCGTCATCATTGGCAACGAGGGCAGGGGACTTTCCGAGGAGACAGTTTTGGACAGCGACTTCGCCGTAAAGATACCCATGTCCCACGGTGTTGACTCACTTAACGCTGCTTCCGCCGCTGCGGTCGCATTTTGGCAGTTAAGATAATTTACATATGTGCCAAAGTGTGCTATGATAAAATATCACGATAAATGTGGAGTGGACTATGCTCGAAAAGTTAAAACAGCTTGACAATAAATATAACGAGATCCAGCAGCGCATGGAAAGCGGCGAGATATTCGCAGACCCGTCGGCATACACAAAATGCGCCAAGGAGCTCAAGGAGCTTGAGCCCATTGTGCAGTGCTACCGTGAGTATTGTGCTTGCGGAAAGCAGATGACGGATGCGCAGGAGCTTATGTCCGACCCCGAGTTCAAGGAGCTTGCGCAGGAGGAATATTCCGAGGCAAAGCAGAAGCTGGGCGAGCTTGAGGAAAAGCTCAAGATACTGCTTCTGCCCAAGGATCCGAATGACAGCCGCAATGTCATTATGGAGATCCGCGGCGGTGTCGGCGGCGAGGAAAGCTCGCTGTTTGCCTACGATCTTTTCCGCATGTACTCAATGTACGCCGAGCGCAAGGGTTGGAAGATAGATGTCGTGAACCTGAACGAGACCGAGCTTGGCGGCATAAAGGAGATAAGCTTCGTTGTCGAGGGCGAGGGGGCGTATTCAAGGCTCAAGTTTGAAGCGGGCGGACACAGAGTGCAGCGTGTGCCGGAGACGGAATCCGGCGGTAGGATACACACCTCGGCGGCGACCGTTGCCGTGCTCCCCGAGGCAGAGGAGGTCGAGTTTGAGATAAACCCAAACGACCTGCAAATCGACACCTACCGCTCATCAGGCGCAGGCGGCCAGCATGTAAACAAGACCGAGAGTGCAATAAGGATAACGCACCTGCCTACCGGAGTTGTCGTCGAGTGCCAGGACGAGCGCAGCCAGTATAAAAACAAGGACAGAGCGATGAAGATACTCCGCTCCAAGCTCTATGAGGCCGAGCAGGCAAAGCAGCAGGCGGCGATTGCGGCCGAGCGCAAAAGTCAGGTCGGCTCTGGCGATCGCAGCGACAGAGTGCGCACCTATAACTTCCCGCAGAACCGTGTTACCGACCATAGGCTCACCGGCGATGTGCGCAATTTCAACATCGCAAGTGTCATAAACGGCGACCTTGACCCGATAATAGATGCACTTGTGACGGCTGATCGGGCGGAAAAACTCAAAAATCGGGCATAATGGATATGAAAACAACGATAATAAAAGACGATATCGAACTTGCGTCCGCACTCATAAAAAGCGGCAAGCTTGTCGCCGTGCCGACCGAGACGGTGTACGGCCTTGCGGGCAACGGCCTGGACACCGAAGCGGTTGAGAAGATATACGAGGTCAAGGGCAGACCGCAGGTAAAACCGCTTGCACTCATGATACCCGACAGCGGCAGCATGGAGCGCTACTGCGAGCCTGTTCCCGAGCAGGCGAAAATGCTTGCAAAACGCTTTTGGCCCGGACCGTTGACGATAGTTTTAGAGGCGAAAGCCATTGTGCCGGAGATAGTCCGAGCGGGCGGAGATACCGTTGCACTGCGCTGTCCCGACCATCCGCTGACGCTTGAGCTTCTGCAAAAGGCGCAGCTTCCGCTGGCAGCGCCCTCGGCAAATCCGTCCGGTGAGCCGAGTCCAAAGAACGCCGCTAAGGTCGTTGAATACTTCGACGGCAAAATTTCCGCCGTAATTGACGGCGGCGAGTGCGGTATCGGCACGGAATCGACCATCATTGACATGAGCAAAACTCCGTATAAGATACTGCGTGAAGCGGCGCTGCCCGAGGAAACGATAAGAAAAGCCCTTGCCGATGACCTCACTGTGCTCGGCATAACCGGCGGCACGGGCTGCGGTAAAACGACAGCCCTGCGGCAGCTTGAAGCGCTGGGAGCGATGATAATTGACTGCGACGCCGTGTATCACGAGCTTCTCGAAACGGACGATAAGCTTTTAAATGCCATTGAAACGGCGTTTCCCGGATCTGTGACGGACGGAAAGCTCGACCGCAAACGCTTGGGCGGCATCGTGTTTGGCTCGGAGCGGGACTTGAAGCTTCTAAATGAGATAACGCACCACTATATATCGCTTGAGGTCGAGCGCAGACTGTGCGACTTTGCGATGAACGGCGGAGAGCTTGCCGCAATTGACGCAATTGCACTCATCGAAAGCGGCCTTGCCAAACGATGCAAGGCGGTCATAGGCATTGTTGCCGAGACCGAGACGAGGGTGCAGCGCATCATGAAGCGTGACGGCATAAGCCGTGAGTATGCCGGTAAGCGTATCGCAGCGCAGAAGCCGAACGAATTTTTTGAAAACAGCTGTGACTATGTCCTGCACAATGATACGACCGAGCGGGACTTTGCCGATAAATGCACAAATCTTTACAAGGAAGTATTGAAAAATGGATGAAATCAGAAATCAATTATTCTATCAGCAGAAAAACGGCTATGACCTTATCGATACCGCAGAGCGCATTGCCGTCGAGGATTACAGCCTTGAGTACATGAGCTTTCTCAATGCCGCACGCACCGAGCGTGAGGCGGTGAAGCTCGCCATAGCGCAGGCCGAATCGGCAGGCTTTGTAGAGTATAAGATCGGTATGGAGCTCAAGCCCGGCACAAAAATTTACCGCAACAACAGAGGCAAGGCTCTCATGCTCGCCGTCATCGGCAAAAAGCCTCTGAGCGAAGGCTGCGTTATAGCGGGAGCTCATGTCGATGCACCCCGCATAGACTTAAAGCAGAACCCCCTGTACGAGTCCGATGAGCTTGCCTACTTCAAGACCCACTACTACGGCGGTATCAAGAAGTACCAGTGGGTGACGATCCCGCTCGAGCTGCACGGCGTTGTTGCGCTCAAAAACGGCGAGGTCGTCGATGTCACTATCGGCCGTGAGCCGGAGGATCCCCAGTTTGTTATCACGGACCTCTTGCCGCACCTCGGCAAGGATCAGATGAAAAAGACCATGGAGGAAGGCATAACCGGCGAAGGGCTGAATATCCTCATCGGCAGCGTGCCTTATGCAGACTCCGGCAGCGACAGAGTGAAGCTGAGCATAATGAGCATCCTCAACGACCGCTACGGTATCGTCGAGGAGGATTTTCTGTCTGCCGAGCTCACCGCAGTGCCCGCATTTGAGGTGCGTGAGATAGGTCTCGACCGCTCACTCATCGGCGGATACGGCCACGATGACCGTGTGTGCGCATTTGCAGAGCTGCATGCGATTTTCGATGTTGAGACCCCCAATAAGACCTGCGTCTGTATCCTCGCTGACAAAGAGGAGACCGGCTCGGACGGTGTGAGCGGTATGCAGAGCAGCGCCTTTGAGTGCTTCATGGAGGATCTTTGCGAGCAGCAGGGCGTGAGCCTGCGCCGCTGCTTTGAAAACAGCTTCTGCCTGTCGGCCGATGTCACTGCAGCCTTTGACCCGAACTTCCCGGAGGTCTCGGAAAAGCGCAACGACTCCAAGCTCAACTACGGCATGGGCATCTGCAAATTCACCGGTGCAAGAGGCAAGTCCGGCACGAGCGACGCATCCGCCGAGGTGGTCGCCCACCTGCGCAGGCTGTTTGCAGAAAACGGCGTTATCTGGCAGCTGAGCGAGCTTGGCAAGGTCGATCAGGGCGGCGGCGGCACGATAGCCAAGTTTATGGCAAACCGTAATATCGACACTATCGATGCGGGCGTACCCGTTCTGAGCATGCACGCACCGTTCGAGGTCGTGTCAAAGTTAGACTGCTACATGACCTATAAAGGTGTATTGGCTGCTTATAATGAATAATTTGATAATTTCACCTCTGATTTGGTTATGCTAAGTCAGAGGTGATTTTTTTGGACGAGATAAAAGAGCTTGGCAGCGTAACTGCACAAACGCCGCAGGGAATGATACAATGTCTGACGATAATCGGGCAGGTGGAGGGGCACCAGGTCATGCCCGAGGATACGAAAACAACGAAGTATGAGCATGTGATGCCGCTGCTTGCCGCTGTGGAGGAGTCCGAGGAGATAAAGGGGCTTTTGATACTGCTAAACACCGTCGGCGGCGATGTTGAAGCGGGACTGGGCATAGCGGAGCTCATTGCGGGCATGAAAAAGCCCACGGTGTCGCTCATTCTCGGCGGCGGGCACTCTATCGGCGTGCCGCTTGCAGTAGCCGCAAAGCGCAGCTTCATAGCCCCGTCGGCAGCAATGACGATCCATCCCGTGCGCTTAAACGGCGTTGTCATCGGTGTGCCGCAGACCTATAATTATTTTGCCCGCATACAGGAGCGCATAGTGGGCTTTGTGACGAGCCACTCGAATATAAGTCGTGAGCGCTATAATGAACTGATGCTCGCCACCGATGAGATAGCAAACGATGTCGGCAGCGTCATCTACGGCGAAGAGGCGGTCAGCTGCGGACTCATAGACAGCATCGGCACGCTCTCCGATGCGCTGGACTATTTGCACTCATCGTGTGACAAAGCAAAAAAAGACAGCTAAGGCTGTCTATTTTTGCTATTGTGCTTTTTGGCTTTGTATGATAGAATACATAAGTTAAGTATACATAATATCGCATTACTACGGAGGCCGGCAGATATGACCATTGGCGAAGCCATAATTTTAGGACTTGTACAGGGCATTGCGGAGTTTTTGCCGATATCCAGCTCGGGACATCTTGCAATACTCCAAAATCTTTTTAATATGTCGGATATAGAGGGCGGACATATGCTCTTCGATGTCCTGCTGCACTTCGGTACGCTTATTGCCATCTGCTTCATGTATTGGAACGATATAAAGGCGATGGTCGTCGAGGTTCTGGCACTTTTGTCCGGCCGCAAGGCCGTTACCGCCGACGGAAGACCCAAACAGTATACGGCGGCAAGAATGTTTTTCCTCATCGTTGCCGCAACACTGCCTTTGGTGCTTATTCTGCCGATAAACGACTACATAGGCGAGCTTTCGCAGTCAACGGTATTTGTCGGTATAGCGCTCATACTTACGGGCTTTATGCTGCTTGTATCCGATAAGATGACAGCGGGCACAAAGACCGAGAAAAATATGCGCTTTTCCGATGCACTCATCATCGGCCTGTGTCAGTGTGTTGCGACCCTGCCGGGACTTTCCCGCTCGGGAACGACGATAACCGCAGGCATCGCAACGGGGCAGAACCGTGGTTATGCGGTAAAGTTCTCGCTTCTGATGAGCATTCCGGCGGTCTTGGGCGCAACGCTTTTGGAGCTTATAAAGGCCATAAAGACGGGCATAGATGCATCGCTCATACCGGCGTATCTTTTCGGCATGGTTGCCGCAATGGTGTCCGGCGTTCTGGCGATAGGACTCCTCAAAATGATAGCGAAGAGCAAGCGCTTCGGCGGCTTTGCCTACTACTGCTGGATAGTCGGCGCACTCACGATAATTCTTTCCATGATATTCTGATAAAGGCAGGGATAGCTTAGTAATGGCACAGACCAAAAATAAAAAATCCACAAATAAAAATGCGGCACGGAGCGGACAAACGAAGTCCAAGCAGCAGTCTAAGACTGCCGCCAAGACCCAGCCCCAGCCCATCCGCCGTGAGGTGGCGGCCATTGTCTCTGCGTTTGCGGCTCTGCTCACGGGCATCTCGGTATTCTCCAGCGACGGCATAATCGTCGGTGCGATAAGCTCACTGCTAAAGGGACTGTTCGGCTACGGCTTTTGGCTGTGTGCGCCTGCTCTTGTGCTTGTTGCGGTGATCCAGGGTTTCCACCACGGAAGACCCGTTGCGTTCAAGACTACATCGGCACTACTCATGCCGCTGCTTCTCGGCGCCCTTTTGGACCTGATGTTTTCGACTGTCATCGTAGAAAATCTCAAGGGTGTGGGTGCGGTACTCGGCGGGCTTTATGCCGGCGGAAAGGCAATGACCTGCGGCGGCGTTTTCGGTGGCCTGCTGGCATTTGCCTTCCAGAAGGCGTTCAGCTTCTACGGCGCTGCGATAATTCTCGTGGTCTCGTTCGTGTTCTTTGCGCTCAACGCCTTCGGCATCACGATAGGCAAGATCATCGAGTGGGCAAGAAACAAGGAGCATCCCGAGTACGAGCCGGAGCCGGAGCCCGAAAAGCCTGCAAAAAAGCAGCCTGTTCAGGATGAGGAGGAGCTGCGCCGCATCAAAAATGCAAAGCGTAGAGCGATCGATATCCCACTTGATGATGAGCCGACCTTCGAAAAGAAGCCCGAGGAGGCAAAGACCGAAAAACCGGGCAAAAAGAATAAAAAAGCCGAGGTCAAAATCGACCACACCGCCGATGTCGAGCCTATAAGCATCGAGGAGGCGGAAGCGCTCACCGGCGTTAAGCTCAGCGGCAGCGGCGCTACCGAAGCTGCCGAGATCATGGATCCGCCGAAGAAAATGTCCGCTGCCGAGGTTGCGGCGGAGACCGCTGCCGTCGCAAGCGAGATCGAATCCAAGGACGATGACGGCTCTTACGAAAAGCCGCCTATATATCTTCTCAAAAAGGGTCACTCCGTCGCCGCAAATGTCGACGAGGAGCTTGACATGAACCGCACGAGGCTTGAAAATGCACTGCGCAGCTTCGGCGTTAACGCCTCCGTCACCGAGACCACTCACGGCCCCACGGTCACGAGGTACGATTTTGAACTTGAGCAGGGCGTAAAGCTGAGCAGGATAACCAATCTTGCCGACGATATCGCCCTTGCCCTCGGCGTTGTGAGTGTGCGCATTGCGCCCATTCCCGATAAAATTTCCACCGTCGGCATCGAGGTGCCAAATAAGATAATCAGCACCGTTTACCTGCGTGATATCATCGATTCACCGAAGTTCCTCACCTCCAAGGCCGACCTCACCTTTGCCATCGGCAAGGATATCGGCGGCAATGCCGTTGTTGGTAATATCTCGAAGCTTCCGCATTTGCTCATCGCCGGAACGACCGGCTCGGGCAAGTCGGTGTGCATGAACTCGCTTATCATAAGCCTGCTTTATAAGTCCAACCCCGAGGATGTTAAGCTCATCATGATAGACCCCAAGATGGTCGAACTCGGCGTTTATAACGGCATCCCGCATCTGTACATCCCCGTTGTCACCGATCCGAAGAAGGCCGCCGGAGCGCTCCAGTGGGCGGTCACCGAGATGCTCAAGCGCTACAGGCTCTTTTCCGAGCTTGGCGTGCGCAGCCTTTCGGCGTATAACGACCACCTTGTCGAAAACGGCCAGCCCAAGATGCCGAATGTGGTTGTCGTCATCGACGAGCTTGCAGACCTTATGCTCGTTGCCTCCAAGGAGGTCGAGGAGAGCATCTGCCGTGTTGCTCAGATGGGACGAGCTGCCGGTATGCACCTTGTCATTGCAACCCAGCGTCCCTCCGCCGATGTCATCACCGGCCTTATGAAAGCAAACATCCCCAGCCGCATTGCCTTTGCAGTGTCATCGGCACTTGAAAGCCGCATCATTCTTGACAATAACGGCGCAGAAAAGCTCATCGGCATGGGCGATATGCTGTATGCTCCGCTCGGCTGCGGCAAGCCTCTGCGTGTTCAGGGCGCATTCGTAAGCGACGAGGAGCGTGACGCTATAGTCAGCTTCATAAAAGAACAGTCCACCGCAAATTACAGTGAGGATATCATAGCTCAGATCGAAAAAGCCGCCGAGGACAAGAGCTCCGACAATAAAGGCGGCGAGCTTGTACCCGTATCGGAAAACAAGCCCGATTATGATGAGCTTCTGCCGCAGGCCGTCGATGTCATTTTCGACACCAAGCAGGCCTCCGTCTCCATGCTCCAGCGCCGACTCAAGTTAGGTTACTCAAGAGCTGCACGCATCATCGACCAGATGGAGGAGATGGGCATCATAGGCCCGTTTGAGGGCTCAAAGCCCCGCCAGATCATCATAACCCGTGAGCAGTGGCTCGAAATGCAGACCACGCAGGGCACCGCCCCGACCGAGATCTTGCAGACCCAGCTCGAGTTTGCAGATGAGATGGATTCGGACGAAGACGAATAAAATAGAAGGGCGGATAAAACCGCCCTTTTTCGATAGGTGACTATATGAATGATTACTTTTGCCCCAAAATGGAGCTTCGAGACATCAACAATATAAGCATGCTCGGACTTGCGCACATCGGCGACGGTGTGTATGAGCTTCTGACCCGCACCATGCTTTGCTCGGACGGCAACAAAAGGGTGACGGAGCTGCACAAAAAGTGCGTCGCTATCGTCAACGCTCCGGCGCAGGCTGCCGCTATGGAGCGGCTCATGCCGCACCTTACCGCCGACGAGCTTGCGCTATATAAGCGTGGCCGCAACGCCAAGGTCAACTCCGTGCCGCACAAAGCGGATATCGGCCAGTATCATGCTGCAACAGGCTTAGAGGCACTGTTCGGCTGGCTGTACCTGCAAGGCATGACCGAGCGGATAAACGAGCTGTACGCAATTTGCGTGGAGGACAGCCATGGCGCTTGATACCGTGATGATCTCGGCGCTCGTGTCGGAGCTTCGACCCCAATTAGAGGGCGCACGCATTGACAAAGTGCAGCAGCCCGAGCGTGAGCAAATTCTGCTTTCCGTGCGCAACAACGGCGAAAACCTGCGGCTGCTAATCAATGCCGGTGCGGGCAGCGGCAGGATAGCGCTCACTCGGCAAAGCTTTGAAAATCCGGCAGAGCCGCCGATGTTCTGCATGCTCCTGCGCAAATATCTTGTCGGGGCGAGGATCGAAAAGCTCACGCAGCCAAACTGGGAGCGCTTACTTTTGGTTGACATAATGTCTCACAACGAACTTGGCGACAGTGTTAATTTGAAGCTTGCCGTTGAGCTTATGGGACGCAGCTCGAACCTTGTGCTCGTCGGCGCTGACGGCAGAATAATCGATTGCCTGCGCCGCATGGAATACGGCGGTGATGCCGAGCGGCGCATGCTCCCGGGCATGATATACAGATTACCGCCCGAGCAGCGCAAGCCGCTTGTGTTTAACTGCGACAGGGCGCAGATAGAGACTGTTTTGAACGCCTCAGATGCCTCAAAGCCGCTTGATAAGCGCCTGCTTGACGGCTTTTCCGGTCTTTCGCCGCTCGTGTGCCGCGAGCTTGCGCATAGAGCATTTAACGACATCGGCTGCCTTCCGGATGCCGTTGAGGCGTTTCTTGAAAGCGTCAGGGCAGGGGAGTTCATCCCGACGCTGCTGTTAAAAGACGGCAAGCCCGCCGAATTTTCCTTCATGCCGCTCAAGCAGTACGGCGCAGAGTATGAGCAGCAGACGCTCGACAGCTTCTGCGAGCTTTTGGACGCTTACTACTCAAAGCGTGAGCTTCTTGAGCGCCGCCGCCGCAGAGCACGGGAGCTTTCCCACTCGGTCAAAACCGCCAGAGACCGCATACAGCGCAAGCTTGTTAGCCAGCACGAGGAGCTTGAGCGCACCTACGGCAGAGATGAGATACGCAAAAACGCAGAGCTTCTGACCGCAAATCTATACCGCATCAAGCGCGGCGACAGCTCCGTGACAGTCGAGGACTATTATACCGACGGCTGCCCGGCGGTCGTAATTAAGCTCGACCCGCTCAAAACGCCGCAGCAGAACTCGGCTGCAATGTTCAAGGAGTATACCAAGCTCAAGACCGCCGAGGCACACCTCACGGCGCTTGTTGCCGAGGGCGAAAAGCAGCTTGATTATCTGAACAGCGTATTAGATGAGTTAGATCGAGCCGAGACCGAGCGTGACCTTGCCGATATCCGCCGTGAGCTTTTCGACACCGGCTACCTAAAAAAGCAAAAGGGCGCTAAGCCCGATAAATCCAAGAAACAGGGACCGCTGCGCTTTGTCTCGTCCGACGGTTTTGAAATTTATGTCGGCCGCAGCAATAGCCAAAATGATGAGCTCACAACGAAGCTTGCCCGCCGCACCGACATCTGGCTGCACACCAAACAGGTGCACGGCAGTCATGTCATCATATCCTGCGACGGTTTGCAGCCGCCCGAGCGGACGATCGCCGAGGCAGCGTCCATCGCTGCCTACTATTCGCAGGGCAGGGAAGGCGGCAAGACCGCCGTTGACTACACCATGGTGCGCTTTGTGCGCAAGCCGTCCGGCTCAATGCCCGGCAAGGTCGTGTACACCGATTACAGCACCGTAATGGCGCAGGCCGACGAAGCCCTGTGCGAAAAACTCAAAAAATAAACGGAGTGCAATCGCACTCCGTTTTGTCATCTTGCCTCGATAAGATCCATTGCGGCGGCGAGCATGTCCGCAGCCTCGGCACGGGTGAGGGCGTCCTCCGTTGCCTCATCGGCGCTTGCAATGCCGCAGGCGGTGAGATTAGCCGCCGACTGCGCCGCCCAAGTGGGAACGGTGTCGCCGACCTTGAGGTAGCTCACATCCGAGAGCCTGAGCGTGCGGTCGAGTATGACCATCGCCTCGGCACGGCTTATCTCTTTGCCCGCACCGAAGCAGCTGCCCTTGTCGGTGAGCTCACCCTTTACGATGCCCTGCATGACTGCGGTCGAGACATAAGACTTCAGCCACGAGGGGATATCATCGTCATCGGAAAAGCCGGTGCTCACAACGCCCGAGAGCAGATCCGTACCAGTTGCCTCAAGGCAAAGGCTCAGAAATTCGCCTCTTGTGAGGCTGCGCTCGGGCTCAAAGTAATACTCGCCGCCAATGCATTTGCCTACAAATGCGCCGCACTCGGCAAGCTTCATCGCACTGCGGAAGCTGCCGCTGCCGACCATGTCGATGTAGCTGACATCGCTGTCGCACTTAACGAGCTTGATGATGACCGTCGCCTCCTGCGAGCGGTTGCCCTCGGCGTCAATGACCTTGTAGCCGAAGTAGTCCTTGCCGCGCTTGCCGTCGGCGGGGGTGTAGACGAAGCTTCCGTCGTCGTCAAGGTCGATGCTGCCCTTGACGGGCTTTGTGGTTATCTCGTAGCTGAGGGTGTCGCCGTCGGGGTCAACGGCGGCTAACTGACCGCCGAAGGACACGCCCCTGTAGGTCTCGAACTCGAAGTTTTCGGCAATCGGAGCGGTGTTCTCGGCACTGACGGGAGCAATTAGCCCGCCGCATAGCACGCTGCACAGTGCAAGTGCCACAGCGGAAACAAGAATATTCTTTTTCACAGCAAAAATACCTCCGTAAAAATGTTTACGGAGGTATTTTGTGCGCCTGCAGGTTTTAATATTCAAGCGCCCTCTCAAAATGCAAGACCGCTTAACTTAATTAGAATAATACTTTAACGAGTAAGTTTGCAATAAAAAACGCCCCGAGCGGGGCGTTTAGTCTTTCTTGTTCGTCAGGGCGATACCGATGAGGCTGCCGATGAGGACGATGGGGGCGAGGCGGACGAAGGCGAACTCAAATGCGTGGAACGCTGCACCGAAAACGGCTGTCTCGGGGTCGGACCAGTCCCAGCCGAGATACGGGCTGCCGACACAAGACAGCACCGCAAACACGATGACCATCAGCGCCGCAAGCGTGACGAACACCCAGTGCAGCACCCTGCGCTTTGAACACTTTTTCTGCGCAAGCTGTAGATTGATGACCTCTAACTTTTCGCTTATCGCCTTGAGACTGTCTGCCTCCGTTACCTCCGGCGCTTCGCCGAGTAGGGTGCTCACGGGAGCTTCAAAGGCCTCCGACAGCTTGATCAGCAGATCCGCATCCGGCACGGACAAGCCCGTTTCCCTTAGTTAAAGATATTGTTGGGTATCTCAAGATGTGTCATTCGATTTTGCCGATAAAGCGGTAGAAGATTTCCACTTCCTGTTCCCGGCTTCCGTCCTCACTTTTGACCGCTTCATGGACAAGGATTTTTTCAATCAGCGTATTCAGAAGTTCAGCCGTCAATTCTGTGGGATTGACATACTGTTTCATCAGACCTATCCACTTTTCAGCGTCAACCGCTGTCTGGGCGGCGGTCTCCATCGCTTCGTGAAGCCGTTCAATTTTTACGTCCAATTCTCGCTGTTCGCCCTGATACTTTTCGGACAGCATATTGAAATTGTATTCTGTAATGCGTCCGGCAGACCAGTCCTCATACATTTTTGCAAACAGGGTGTCTACTTCTGCTTTGCGCTTTTCCGCCTTTTTCAGTTCGGCTGTCTGCCGCTTCCTTGCAGTATTGCGTTCCTTGTCGCTGGCGTTAAGTAGCCGTTTCAGAAGTTTGTCCCCATCCTGCTGTGCCAGCACAGACCAGTATTGCAGACGGGAAAGGACATAGGCGTAAAGCACATCATAGCGGATATAGTGCATGGAACACTGGTGCAATCCTTGCCCGTACTTGCTACAATGGTAGTGGGCATAGGGATTTTTGTTCTGGCTGTTCATACCATAGGCCAGCGACCAGCCGCAGTCCGCACATTTTACCAGCCCGGAAAATATCTGTGTTGTGCCGTTCTTCTGCCGTCTGCGCCTGTTGCAAATCTGCTCCTGTACTTGACGGAACACATCTTCGGAAATAATCGCTTCGTGGGTGTTCTCCACACGATACCATTCCTCTTTTGGCTTGCGTACTTTCTTCTTGTTTTTGAATGAAATGTTGGTCTGCTTATTGTGGACGCTGTGTCCGATATAGGTTTCCTCTTTCAGAATACTTTTCACCTGCGCTATCGTCCACGCATAGGCTTTTTCCTCCGGCGCTCCGGCATAGATATTTGCGAAAGTGCCGTATCTCTGGAAATTCAGCCAGCCGGGAGTAGGTACTTTTTCTTCGACCAAAATCCGTGTAATGCTGGCGGCTCCCCGGCCATGAACGGCAAGGTCAAAAATCTTTTCGATAATCCACCTTGTTTCCGGGTCAATCAGAAGATGGCCTTTCTTATCTGGGTCTTTGACATAGCCAAGCGGAGCATAGGCTCCATAGTGTGCGCCATTTGCGAACCGTGTCCGCATGGCCGCCTTTACCTTTTTGCTGGTCTGGCGGGCGTGCATTTCATTCAGAATGTTGAGGAATGGGGCAAGCTCATTCTCTCCGTTGATGGTGTCCACATTGTCATTGACAGCGATATAGCGGACGCCTTTGCTGGGAAAGTAGATTTCCGTGTACTGGCCGGTCAGAATGTAGTTTCTGCCTAAGCGGGATAAATCCTTCGTAACAACGCAGTTGATTTTCCCGTCCTCAATGTCATCAATCATTCTCTGAAAATCCGGCCTGTCAAAGTTCGTTCCAGACCATCCATCGTCGATATATTCATCTATGACATTCAGGCCATGCTCGGCGGCATATTGCCGGAGCATCATGCGTTGTGTCTGAATACTCCCGCTTTCTCCTTGCAGTTCATCGTCCCGGCTCAATCTCATATAAAGCGCCGTGTTGTAAATCGTAGTATTGTAAGGTTGTTTCACCGTAAAAATCCTCCTTC
>ENA-ORNQ01000480-ORNQ01000480.1-human-gut-metagenome-genome-assembly--contig:-NODE-480-length-39871-cov-3.393560_pt1 | contig 39871 bp, 19 predicted proteins | sample MGYA00242116_ERZ509024 | MGnify/ENA primary metagenome ERZ509024 (study PRJEB26280, sample SAMEA2338697) | human gut metagenome | biome: human gut; feature: human-associated habitat; material: faeces...
CGGGGCGCTTGATCAGTCATTTAAGTTTAGGCAACGTGGATTTGTCGAAAGTGTCTTTCTTTGTATTGGATGAGGCGGACCGTATGCTGGACATGGGGTTCAGCGACGACATCATGCAGATTGTCAAGTATTTGCCCAAAGAACGGCAGACCATCATGTTTTCGGCCACGATGCCCCGGAAGATTCAAGACCTGGCACGCACCATTTTGCACGATCCGGTAGAAGTGAAACTGGCCGTATCGAAGCCGGCCGACAAGATCGTGCAGTCGGCTTACGTATGCTATGAGGCGCAAAAGGTGTCGTTAGTCAAAAAGCTGTTTGCCGAGCGGCCTCCGCACCGCGTGATTATCTTTGCGTCTTCCAAGTTGAAGGTGAAAGATATGGCCATTGCCTTAGGACGTGCCGGATTCAAGGTCGGTGCCATGCACTCGGATTTGGAACAACAGGAGCGTGACGAAGTGATGTATAAGTTCAAAGCCCAACAAATCGACGTGCTGGTGGCTACGGACATCGTGGCGCGCGGCATCGACATCGACGATATCCAGTTGGTCATCAATTTCGATGTGCCTCACGATGCCGAAGATTATGTGCATCGCATCGGCCGTACGGCCCGTGCCAACAACGACGGGGAAGCTATAACCTTGGTGAGCGAGAAAGACCAGCAACGTTTTGCTTCCATTGAGCATTTCCTTGAAACCGAAATAGAAAAACGTCCCCTGCCGGAAGGGCTTGGAGAAGGCCCGGCCTATCGACCGAAAGAAGGCGGCGAGAAAGGATATGGCGGACGTAGGAATCAGGGGCATAGAAACGGTTATAAAAGAAGAAATAAAAATCAAAGCAAGGAGGGACAATCACAAAAGAAATCCCGCCCGAATGCAAATAGCAGAAGAAGCACTGCAAATCGGGACAAGAAAGCGAAACAACCCCAAGAAAAGAAAGCTTCCGATTGAATTTTAAGTCTTTCTTAAACTTTCGACAATTACCCTTTTCGGGAAGGATGATTGCGACTGGAAACGCTTCCAGATGGGTTCAGCACCTTTTTTGCATAAAAGAGACAAATCGTCCGTTTGCTTCATCGCGAAGACAAACGGACGGTTTTTTTATTTCTCTTTTTTCAGTAAGTCTCTGATTTCCGTGAGCAGTTGGATGTCGGCCGGAGGAGCAGCCGGAGCTTTCGGTTCCTCTTTCTTCTTTTTGTTGAGGGCATTCATACCCTTTACCAAAAGGAAGATGGCCAGTGCAATGATGATGAAGTCCAGCGTGGTCTGGATAAAATTACCGTAATTCAGCGTGACGGCCGGCGTCACCTCTGCCCCGCCCTTCATGACTGCCTCTTTCAATGTGATTTTCAGGTCGGAGAAATTCACTCCGCCGATGAGCAAACCTACGGGAGGCATGATGATGTCCGCCACTACCGAAGAAACGATTTTACCGAAGGCACCGCCGATAATGATACCGACCGCCATGTCCACCACATTGCCACGCATGGCAAATTGCTTGAATTCTTGCAAGATTTTTTTCATAGTTTCCAGTTTTGTTTATGAATTACTGGGGCAAGTTAAGCAAAATTATTCCAATGGCCAAATTTCGGTCTCATTCTTTTCCTTTTCTTTTCCCTCTTATTGTTTTTCTTTACAGCCATGGCTTCGTGTTTCTTTGTTCTTCTTCTAAAATCATGATTCTATAAACCTTTGTGTAATAGATGCTTATAAATGCAAAATCAATCGGCTGAGAATGAAAAATCAATCGGCTGAGAACGATTTTCCGTTCTGCGGCAAACGATTTTTCATTCTCAGCCGATTGATTTTATGCTTTGAGGAAGGTGTGTGGAGAGGTTCATCGGATATTCTGAAAAACATACAGAACGGACGTACGTTCAATGCCTGAACCGGGAAGTATCCACTTCCTTGATTTCCTTTTTCTTATATCCTCCGAAACGGAAACTGAAGTTCAGGGTTAACGTTCTTAGGTAAAAAGAGTTTTCCATTCTCACGTCCTGACCTCCGTAACGTAGGTTACATTCCGGCATACTTGTATTGAATATGTCGCTGCAACGGGCAGAGAGTGTGGCTTTGTCTCCGGCAAAGGTCCATTTCACCCCGGCATCTACCGTACCCACCATTTTCAGGTCGTATGTGCCTTGTATGGCCGGAGTCTGCATGAATCCGCGCAATTCGAAAGTCAGATTCTTGTTCAGCTTGAACGTGTTGTCCCATTGGCACTGCAAAATCCACTTTTTCCGGTCGAAAGGAAGGTCGAAAAAGTCGTCGCAACGGTGGCGCGCGTATTGTTCCACCGCTACCCAACGGGAATCCCACCACGTTCCGATCCGGAACGGCACCGTGGCCATGAGACCTACGTACTGCGTGTAGTTCCAGTTCATCATCTTGTAAATCATGGCCAACCGTTCTGTGGACTGATAGGCCGTTTGCATGAACTGATCTTGGGTGCGAGAGAAGTATGCGCCGAAGACATACTTCTGTTTCACTACGTAATTGGCATTCACACTGTAGTTCGTCTGTGGGCGCAATCCGGGTGTGCCCCATATTTCGGAATATCCGTTGATGTAGCTGACGGAAGACTGCATTTCCCAATATCCCGGATAAGTCTTTTGGGTGGAGAGCGAGAGTTGCAGGATGTGTTCGGGAGTCTTCATGTAAGTGAGGGAAGCCTGAGGGTAGAAAGCCCATTTGCGGTAATTGCCGATGGAGTAATACTCCCCTGTGCCCGATACCGACCATGATATTCCGCTGGGGCAATCCTTTCCCAACGATACGTAGAAGTCCGCGGTCTGTTCTTTTAACTTGGAGTCCGTAGAGGGAGTGGCGATGTCGCCTTCCACTTCGGTGTAGGTTTGAAAGTCATGGTTATGGGTTTGGGTATAAGAGACGCCATATCCCAGATTCCATCCTTGGGACAGTTTGTGTTTCTGGTCGGCATACACGTTGTAGCGGTCTATCCGTTGTCCGCCAGCCAAGGTGAAACGGTTCCGGTTGCCGTCGGCATACTCGGCGCGCATCCACCGCCGGTTGTCGGTCGTATAGTGCGTATAGTCCCCGCCGGCATCCAGACCGAATCCCGAACGGAGGTGCAATGCGATGTTGTGCATGTGGGCTTCGCGACGGCCGTCTATGTCGCTGGTTTGGAAATTTCCTGTCGTTTGCGCGTTCTCTTGTATGTCCGGCATGTATTTGCCGGTGTAAGCCAAGTCTATGCTGCTGTTCTCGTTGAAGTGGTATTCTCCGGCTACCCGCATGTTATGCCTGTAAGCTTTGTTGCGAAGCTGTTCGTTTTCTTCTATGGAATATACCTGTCCGTCCAGGGTGTGCCGTGAAAACAGGTTGTAATATTGCATCGTGTGTACACGGTCTATGCCGTACATGGCATCCAATGCCAGTTTCGGGGTTGAGAAACGGAAATTCCCGGTGGCATTGCCCGCGTTGAAGTAGCAGTTGTCATAACTTGCATTGACTTCGCCCTGAAAGGAATAGTCGTTGGGACGTTTCAGAACGACGTTCAGGGAAGCTCCTCTTACGTGATATTGTGGCGGAGTGCTATACATGACCTCCACTTTCTCCACGCGGCTGACCGGAGTATTCCGCAAAAGGGTCTCCAACTGTCCCGCATCCATCGTGGTGAGTTTGCCGTTCAGGATGACCGTGACATCTCCGGCACCGGCCAAGGTCAATTTGCCTCCTATCTCTTGCACGCCGGGCAACCTCTGCAAGGCCTCGTAGGTGTTGTTGACGACTTTGTCCCGGACGATTTGTTCCAAATCATAGTTCAACCTCCCCTCTTCCACTCTTACTATGGGGCGCTCGGCTTTGACCACAACCTCACCGATGGTGTGGTCAGCCGGTTGCAGTACGATGGTCCCGACATCCTTTCCCGTTCCGTTTACGGTTCGTGAACGATATAAAAGGTGTTGTACAATCAGGCGATACTGCTCCGGTTGGGCCGACAGGGTGAAACGGCCGTCGGCATCCGATACGGCGGCACTGACGAATATGGAATCCGGAGTCTGCAGTACTACTGCAGCCCCTGTTACCGGGCTGGATTCCCGGTCCGTGATTCTTCCGGAAACGGTTTGGGCATCCAGTAATTGAATGCCCAAACCATAGCTCCCCAATAAAAGGACGCTTAAAATCTTGTGTGCTCTGTTCATGATGGTGTGGCAGGGGTTAATACTCGAGAAGTTCCATCGTCGGCTTGCCGTCGTATCCTACACAGATATTGACCATATAACAACTGGCGTCGTCGGGGATACATACCGTGGCATTGAAATGGCATCCGTGCGGATCGGCTTCGGAAAATACCATGTTCGACAGGATGGCCTGATTCAGGAAACCGCTCGGTACGAGCCCGGTGAAGCTTTTCCGGGTATAGTCCCGTGAAAACAAACACACCTTTCCTTTGTACACGCAGATGTGAATCACGTTGTCGTAGTACACATTTTCCACGGCGATACCCTCGTCCGTATAACTTGTCTTATATACTTTCAAGCGCGAGGGGTTGACGTAGACATAGCAATGGTAACGCTCGCCGCCATGGAACACTACTGTGTCTTTTTTTACTACTTCATTGTAGGTGAGCGTGGCGGCTTGCCGATGGATGAAATAGATACTGTCGTTCGGGTCTTCCTATCGGACGAGCTTCACGACGTCGCCCGTGGCCGAATGGAAGTGGAAAAGGTGATTTCCCCTCTTGTCTATGGGATAAGCGGTCGTATCGCCTCCTCCGGCCAAAAACAAAGTGTCCTTACGGATAAAAAAACGTACCGGTACGTTGGCCGTATCGGGGTAATAGATGGTGTCCCCTTTGGCGCAGAACGAAACGGTCTCGGTCTCCTGGTCGATCCAGATTCCCTGCAAAGCTTTTTTGGCCTCCTGGTCTTCCGGTTCGGGAGTATCCCTGTTTGGAGTCCGGTTGTCCCTTGTGCCGCAACTTGTCCATGCTGCCACGGACACTAAAAGACTACCGTATATAATATGATGTATCCATTTCATTACTTTCCGATACAATGGTATTCAAATCCGGCTTCGCGTACTTCGTCAGTGTCATATACGTTGCGCCCGTCGATGATGAGCCGTCCGCTCATCGTCTTCTTCAGCACGCCCCAAGCCGGCAGGCGGAATTCCTTCCATTCGGTTACCAAAAGCAGCGCGTCGGCATCCAATGCCGCTTCGTACATGTCGCGGGCATAAATGACTGCATCGCCCAAACGGCGGCGGCACTCATCCATGGCTTCCGGGTCGTAGACACGGACCGTGCATCCGGCTTCCAGTAATTTCCGGATAAGAACGAGGGACGGTGCTTCGCGCATGTCGTCCGTCTCAGGCTTGAAAGCCAGTCCCCACAATGTGACGGTCTTGCCAGCCAACCCATGTTGCCATGCCGTGTCCAGCTTGTGGAAGAGGATGGACTTCTGGCGTTCGTTCACAGCCTCTACGGCTTTTAGTACTGTCATTTCATAGCCGTTCTGCTCGGCCGTCTTGATGAGTGCCTTCACGTCTTTGGGAAAACAAGAGCCTCCGTAGCCGCATCCGGCATACAGGAACTTGCGGCCGATGCGGGTGTCGGCCCCGATGCCGTTGCGCACCATGTTGACATCCGCTCCCACGCGTTCGCACAAATTGGCGATGTCGTTCATGAACGAGATGCGTGTGGCCAACATGGAGTTAGCGGCATATTTCGTCATCTCGGCAGAGGGAATGTCCATGAATATCACTCGGAAATTGTTGATAAGAAAAGGTTTGTAGAGTTTGGTCATCAGTTCCTTGGCTTTTTCAGACTCCACGCCTACCACCACGCGGTCCGGGCTCATGAAATCGCTGATGGCGTTGCCTTCTTTCAGGAATTCCGGATTGGAGGCCACATCGAAAGCGATGTCGAGTCCCCGTTCGTCCAACTCTTCCTGAATGGCGTGGCGTACTTTCTGCGCCGTACCGACGGGAACGGTACTCTTGGTGACAACCAATTTGTAATCAGTCATATATCTTCCGATTGTTCGAGCAACTTGTAGGACGTATTTCAAGTCCGCGCTTCCGTCTTCGTCGGGGGGAGTTCCCACGGCGCTGAATATCACCTGCACCTTGTCGAGCACGCTTTCGAGTGAAGTGGTGAAGTCCAACCGCCCTGCTTTTTGATTCTTCTGGACCAATTCCTTCAAGCCCGGTTCGTAAATAGGAATTTCACCTTGTTTGAGCTTTTCAATTTTATTCCAGTCCACGTCCACGCAAGTGACATTGACCCCTATCTCGGCAAAACATGCACCGGTTACCAAACCTACGTAGCCGCTGCCTACAATCGCTATATTCATACTTTCGTTGCTTTAACTGTAGGCAAAAGTAATGAAAAATAGAGCTATCAACAATACAAGCTGAAATATTTGATAACTTTTTCTGCAAAAATTAGCAATGTCCACGGGAAAGCCGTAAATTTGTAGTGTGAAAGAGTTAGTAAAACATATCGAGATATTGTTGCTGGATCACGATTGTGTGGTGGTTCCGCAAATCGGGGGATTCGTGACTTGCAATGCTCCGGCCAAATACGTGGAAGAAGAAAATCTGTTTTTACCCCCTATCCGTACGGTGGGGTTCAACGAACGCCTGAAAGCCGACGACGGATTGTTGGTTCGTTCATACGTGGAAGCATACGATTGTTCCGACACCGAGGCGAGAGCCATGCTCGGAGAACAGATCCGCGACCTGCAACAGGAATTGTGGGAGACGGGCACGTACGATCTTGGGAGCATCGGGGTATTGATGTTGGATGAGCGGAACAATGTGGAGTTTTCACCTTGTCAGGCCGGTACGGTCTGTCCGGCTTATTATGGTTTGGATGCCTTGCTGTTCGAACCTTTGCAAGCGGAAAAGGCGGTGGAAGCGTCATTGGCCGTCGAGGTGTCGCGTACGGTTCCCGAAAGAAAGCCCGAAGCGGCTGCAACTGAAAGCGAGCCTGTGGCACGCGGCGAAATCACCATCCGGCTGAAGACGGTGTGGCTGCAAACCATTGCTGCCGTGGCTGCCGTGGTGTTCTTGTTTTTCCTGATGTCTCCCGATGCCAAGAACACGGGCGTGTCTTCCGCGAACCAAGCTGATTTCGCCCGTCTGATGTGGATGCCTGCGGTACAGGAAACCGTACCCGAAGCTTTCGGTAAGCCGGAAGAGATACAGGCCAAGGGTACGGAAACGGATGTGGAAGGCGCAGGAACGGCCGTTGCCCGACCGGAACCCGTCCAAAAGACGGAGGACGCGGCGGCACTGAAAAGCGGCTATTGCGTTGTGGTGGCCAGTGCCATTTCGGAAAAGAACGCAGAGAGTTATGTCGAACGGCTTCATAAGGAAGGTTACAAAGAGGCGCAAGTATATAAAAAAGGAAATATGGTGCGTGTGGTTTTCCCGGGATTTGCATCCGAAGCGGAAGCGCATGCCAAGATGAACGCTTTGAGCGACCGGTCGGAAGAGTTTGCGTCTGCATGGGTTTATCATATCAAGTAAGGAATACAAGGAATGAAAAGAGTACGCTGTCCTAAATGTGATCATTACATCACTTTTGACGAAACCCAGTATGAAGACGGGCAGTCGCTTGTTTTCGAATGTCCGGAATGCCGCAAGCAGTTCGGCATACGCATCGGGGCATCCAAGTTGCGGGCTACACGTAAGGAAGAGACTGTGGACGAAAACGAGAACGATGACGCATACGGCAGCATCGTGGTAGTGGAAAACGTCTTCCATTATAAGCAGGTGCTTCCGCTGAAGTTGGGCGACAACGTAATCGGAAGGTACGTGAAAGGGACTGCCATTTCTACCCCCATTGAGACAGTAGACCCCAGTGTGGACACCAAGCATTGCATCATCAATGTGAAACGGGACAAGAACGGTCGTCTGGTGTACACCTTGCGCGACGCGCCGAGCAATACCGGCACTTTTTATATGAATGACATATTGACGGACTATGACCGTGTGAGACTGGAAGACGGCAGCATAGTCACTATCGGGGCTACCACGCTGATATTGCGTGCGGCTCGTGAAGAATAATTTTTATCTTATTTTTATGCAACCGGAATTGAGCAAGATGGTTGCCGCTACCCTTTCCATTGCCGAAAGACAAGTGGCACGCACCTTGGATTTATTGGAGGGAGGGGCTACCATCCCTTTTATCAGCCGTTACCGTAAGGAGATGACCGGAGGGCTGGATGAAGTGCAAATCGGAGAAATCAAAAGAGTGTATGACAAATTGGTCGAGACGGGCAAACGAAAGGAAACGATATTGGCTTCCATCGAGGCGCAAGACAAGTTGACCGATGAACTGAAACGGAGAATCGAGGCTTGTTGGGACGCTACGGAATTGGAAGACATCTATCTGCCTTATAAACCGAAACGTCGTACGCGTGCCGAGATAGCCCGGCAGAAAGGACTGGAACCCTTGGCCGTAATTATCGCCATGCAGCGTGAGGCGCACATACGCGAAGTGGCCGGACGTTATGTGAACGGGCAAGTAAAGGATGCGGACGAGGCTTTGGCCGGGGCTTCGGATATTCTGGCCGAACAGTTCAACGAGAACGAACGTTGTCGGAACTCCGTGCGCCAACAGTTCCGCCGTGGAGCCGTCATCAGTTCCAAAGTGGTGAAAGGTAAAGAGGAGGAAGGGGCAAAATACCGTGATTATTTTGATTTCAGCGAACCGTTGAAGCGATGCTCGTCTCATCGTTTGTTGGCTTTGCGACGCGGAGAGGCGGAAGGTATCCTGAAGGTGGCTATTTCTCCGGACGACGAGGCTTGCGTGGAGAGCTTGAACCGTTTGTGCGTCAAAGGAAACGGCGAATGCAGCAAACTCGTAGCTTCTGCATTGACAGACAGTTATAAGCGTTTGATTAAACCTTCCATCGAAACGGAATTTGCAGCCGCTTCCAAACAGAAAGCCGATGATGAGGCCATCAGGGTCTTCGCGCAAAATCTTCACCAACTGCTTTTGGCTCCGCCTTTGGGGCAGAAACGTGTGTTGGGTTTAGACCCCGGATTCCGTACGGGATGCAAGGTGGTATGCTTGGATGCCCAAGGGAATTTGTTGCATAACGAAGCGATATACCCCCACCCTCCGCGTAATGAATATGCACAGGCGCAACGGAAGTTGCAGAAATTAGTGGAACAGTACGACATACAGGCCATAGCCATAGGGAACGGTACGGCCAGTCGCGAGACGGAGAGCTTCGTGCAATCTGTCCGTTTCGACCGTCCGGTAGAAGCGTTCGTGGTGAGCGAAGACGGGGCTTCCATCTATTCGGCTTCCAAAATCGCCCGTGAGGAATTCCCGGAATATGACGTGACGGTGCGCGGTGCCGTTTCCATCGGACGCAGGTTGATGGACCCGTTGGCGGAATTGGTGAAGATAGACCCGAAATCCATCGGTGTCGGACAATACCAGCACGACGTGGACCAGACGAAACTGCGGGAAACGCTGAACCGTACGGTAGAATCGTGCGTGAATGCCGTGGGAGTCAACTTGAATACTGCGAGTTGCCAACTGCTGACTTACGTGTCGGGTCTGGGGCCGCAACTGGCACAGAATATCGTGGACTACCGTGCGGAAAACGGTCCCTTCCCCACTCGGCGGGATTTGATGAAAGTGAAACGCATGGGGGCGAAAGCCTTTGAGCAGTGCGCCGGTTTCTTGCGCATTCCGGGAGGTGAAAATCCTTTGGACAATACAGCCGTGCATCCCGAACGTTATGACTTGGTGCAAAGGATGGCCAAGGATGCGGGGGCTTCCGTGGAAGAACTCATCCGCAACAAGGAATTGCGGCGGAGCATTCCGTTGGAACGGTATGCGACGGAGGATTGCGGCCTTCCTACGCTGAACGACATCATGAGCGAACTGGACAAACCGGGGCGCGACCCGCGCAGCAAAATAAAGGCCTTTTCTTTCGATCCCAATGTGCATACGATGGACGACCTGAAGGAAGGGATGGTATTGCCGGGCATCATTTCCAATATTACGAATTTCGGTTGTTTCGTAGACATCGGGGTGCACGAGAAAGGTTTGGTGCATATTTCGCAGTTGGCCGACCGCTATGTGAGCGACCCGAACGAAGTCGTTTCGCTCCATCAACAGGTGAACGTGCGCGTGCTGCAGGTGGACAAGGAACGCAAACGGATTGCATTATCATTGAAAATCTGATGAATTTATGAAATACAAGATTTTGGTCCTGGATTTGGACGGGACTTTGACGAATAAGAAAAAAGAAATCACGGCGCATACGAGGGAAACCCTCATCCGGGCACAGGAAGCGGGCGTGAAGATCGTGCTGGCTTCCGGAAGGCCCACCTACGGCATCGTCCCGTTGGCCGAAGAACTGCGCCTCGGGGACTTCGAGGGTTATATCCTGTCCTACAACGGAGGGCAAATCATTGATTGGAAGACCAAGAAGATGATGTATGAGAATGAACTCGACCCGAAAGTATATCCTTATTTATATGAATGCGCGAAAAAGAACGGTTTCGTAATATTGAGCTACAAGGACGAATACATCGTATCGGAAGACGCGGGGAATCCGTACGTGCAGCATGAGGCTTTTCTGAACAGGATGCCCAGCATTACCGTACCGAATTTTCTGGAAGTGTTCGATTTTCCTGTTCCGAAGTGCCTGATTGTGGGCGACCCTGAACCGTTGTCCGTACTGGAGCAAAAGATGAAGCAAGATTTGGAAGGGCGGATGAATGTATTCCGTTCCGAACCGTTTTTCCTGGAATTGGTGCCCAATGGTATCGACAAGGCGCGGAGTCTTGCCGTCCTATTGGATGAGTTGGGCATGAAACCGGAAGAAATGGTGGCTGTGGGCGACGGATTCAACGACTTGTCCATGATTCAGTTTGCAGGTTTGGGAGTAGCCATGGCCAATGCGCAGGATGTCGTAAAAGAAGCCGCCGACTATGTCACCCTCTCGAATGAGGAGGACGGTGTGGCCGCAGTGGTGGAGAAATTCCTGCTTTGTGTTTGACATTTTGGCAAAATGCCATTTTCCCCCATGCAGGATTGTGATATTTCGGGGGCAAGGCAGATGAAGACGAAAACAAGCGATTCTCGTGCGGTCTGGCGGAAACAAAAAGACAACTCCTCAGTTCTTTTCCTTGCATCCTGCAAGAAGAACTGCTGTCCTATGCCTTTCCTGTCGGGATTCATGATAGCAAAAATCGTGTTTAAGCTTTCATCATGCCGCCCTTTTCACAGTATCAGGAACCGACCAAATAGAAAAAAACGAGGCGTTTTGCGCTGTTTCGTTTGCCGTTTTCAACTGTTTTAAGTGTCGGAATGCGGATGACCTCACTACGACTTGAGGAGATAAAAAATGTTTTCTGCGCCAAACGAAAAAAAGTTCGGCCTCGTTTGAACTTAAAAAACGTTTAATCGTATAAAAAACGAGGCCAAATTGTGAAGAAACGTATCTAAACTCAAACAGAAATCTTGTTTTTCCGTTTTTTCAGCGGCTCACGTCCTATCCGAAGAAACGCTTGAAACTTTCTTTTTGCATACGAAACCCTTATTTCCCTGCCATTTGTCCAAAATGAATGGATGGTGAGAAAAAGGCATCCCATTGCACGTGGTCTCGCATTTTTTATGTAATTTTGTTCTCAGTTTGTGCGGATGCCCTTTGTGTCCGTTAAGGCAGGCCGGTCAAGGTCGGGCGGGAATCCGGACCATCCATGTGGAACTTTAAAAAAGCATATCAGGAATGAAATAAAAATAAACGACATATTTAAATATTAACAAAGCATTAGCTATTATTGCGTTCACCGAAAAGTGTAGGAAGCTCATTAGGAAATAGAACATGCAAATAATAGACAAGCTTGCCGTGGGAGGTTGAAGCTTACCAAGAAAGATAGGACTAATGTTTGCGCCGTCAAGGCGTGGACTTGTCTTGTTTTCTTGGGAGGCTTCCTTTTCCTACACTGCCTCGGTGGACGCACAGATAAGGTTCACGCCTTCTTTGTGCGTCCATGCGGATGATAGCCGATGCGTAAAAGCTATCATCTGTTATGAAAGAAAAAATCAGTAGTCTGACATCGAGCACTATCAGTGCGCTCCGGTTTCCGTTGACGGTAGGTGTCGTATTCATCCATTTCAACGTTCTTTCCGATAATTTGGCCGTGCGTGGCACCGGAAACGCCGAACACTTCCCCACGTGGCTCGTATGTATGTTCAACTTGTTTAGCGAAGTCCTGCCGCGCATTGCCGTACCGTTGTTCTTCATTATCTCGGGTTACCTGTTTTTCCGTTCGGGTTTCATGATACGGACTTACACAGACAAGTTACGCAGAAGGGTACGCACGCTCCTCGTCCCATATATCCTATGGAACCTGCTCTACTTGATCAGAACTGCTTTTCGGGACATTCCCGCATTCTCTGGCTTAAGCCACGACACAGCGCAAGCCAACTGGTCGTTGTCTGCGGTGTTGGCGTGTTTCTGGGACAAAAGTCGCGGTGTGTTCCCTGTACCTGCATCGTCATACATTTATCCGCAGGATTTTCCCTTGTGGTATGTTCGCGACCTTATGGTCATGGTCGTATTGGCTCCTGTACTCTATTGGATGCTCAAAAAGGTTGGATGGTTGGCAGTTGTGGTTTTGGGTATGGTTTGGCTTGCCTTGCATTCCATTTGCAATATAACCTACTGGGGACAGTTCTTCACAGCGGCTTTCTTCTTCTCGTGGGGAGCCTGCTACGGTCTGAAAGGTATGGACTTGGTGGCCTCGATGCGCCACCGTACGTGGATAGCCCTGCTGTATCCCCTTTGGGCGGTGGCTGATATGCTAAAGGTGGAGGGTATATACGGTATTTATATCCACAATATCGGCATCATTTTCGGCATATTCTCAGCGGTCGTGCTGACGGCATACTTGTTGGAACGCGGTGTCATCCGGGTGAACAAGTTCTTGTCGGATGGCAGTTTCTTCCTGTATGCCCTACACGCTTTGCTCATGCTCGTCTTAGCAAGGTGTATCACAAAAGTATTTTTCGTGGACAGTCTTTTTTATACGGTTGCACTTTATTTCATCGTGCCTTGCTTGACTACTGCCGTCTCATTCGGACTCTACGAGTTGCTTCGGCGATATACACCCCGGATTTGCGCAGTGTTGACGGGAGGGCGATGACGCTGTTCCGGTTTTCGTTAGCATAATGAAAAAATGCCGGAAAGGTTGGAACTTGAAACCTTTCCGGCATTTTCTGTGTTTACGCTCTTCTTTCCAACATGACCACGTTTTCCACGTGCTGCGTATGCGGGAACATATCCACGGGGCGTACTCCCATGATTTTGTATTGAGAATCCAGCAAAGCCAGGTCACGTGCCTGTGTGGCCGGATTGCAACTGACGTAGACGATACGATGCGGTGCGGCAAATAAGATAGTCTCTATGACGTCTTTGTGCATGCCGGCTCTTGGAGGGTCCGTGATGATTACGTCCGGTTGGCCGTGTGCCGTGATGAATTCCTTGTTCAGGATGTCCTTCATGTCACCGGCGAAAAACAGGGTATTGCCGATTCCGTTGATTTGTGAATTGATTTTGGCATCCTCAATGGCTTCGGGCACATACTCTATTCCGATGACCTTCCGGGCTTTCCCGGCCACGAAATTGGCGATGGTTCCGGTTCCGGTATACAAGTCGTAAACTAGTTCCGTACCGGTGAGGCCTGCAAAGTCCCGCGCTACCTTATATAATTCATACGCCTGATCGGTATTGGTCTGGTAGAAACTTTTCGGACCGACTTTGAACCTCAGATTTTCCATTTGCAGGTAAATGTGGTCGTTTCCCCTAAACGTGATGACATCCAAATCGCCTATCGTATCATTGTATTTGAGGTTGTTTACATATAATAAAGAGGTAATCTCCGGGAATGTTTCGGCCAGATAACCCATCAATGCCTCGGCTTGCGCTTTCTCCGTATCGTCGGTGATGCAGAACTGCATAAGAAGCATCAGTTCGCCCGTATTGGAGTTGCGAATCATCATGTTGCGCAATAGTCCGGCATGTTCCCGCTGATCGTGGAATGTCAACTGGTGCTCGTACCCGTAGTCACGGATGGCGTTACGGACACGGTTATTGACATCATCCATCAGGCGGCACTGTTCGATGGGCAAAATCTTGTCGAACGAACCGCTGGTGTGGAATCCTACGGCTCCGTTCTGCGTATATGCGTTTCCGGATGCGATTTCTTCCGGTGTAAGCCATCTCTTGTTTGAAAAACCGAATTCCAACTTGTTCCGGTATTCTTCCGTTTTCACGGAACCCAGTATCGGCTGTACGCCGTTGAGTTCTACCTTACCGATACGGGTAAGATTATCCAGAACTTGCTGTTGCTTGTATTTGAGCTGTTCTTTATATGGGAGACACTGCCACTTGCAACCGCCGCAAACTCCGAAATGCGGGCAGAAAGGTACGGCCCGAAGGGGAGAATATTGGTGGAACTTCACGGCTGTCGCTTCGCAATAATGATGTTTTTTCTTCTGGATTTTCAGGTCGACCACATCTCCGGGAACGACAAAGGGAACGAAAACCACCATGTCGTCCACCCGGGCCAGGGCTTTGCCCTCTGCTGCCACATCCGTAATTGTAATATTCTCTAATATAGGGAATTCTTTTCTTTTTCGGGTCATATCCGATGAGTTTATTTAGTTTTTTATTTTGATTTCAGGGGACAAAAGTAGCATTTTTTTTGCATTTTTTCTCGTTTTTCCTTTTGCAGCCCATTTTTTTTGAGTAGTTTTGCATTAATTCATTTTGTTAACTAATTCAAAAACAAGCTTTGAAAAATGAGTGAAAAAAGAGTTTATACTTTTGGTAACGGGCAGGCTGAGGGCAATGCCCAGATGAGAGAAAGACTTGGTGGCAAAGGTGCTAATCTCGCCGAAATGAATCTTATCGGTATACCTGTACCTCCCGGTTTTACCATTGCAACAGATGTTTGCAACGAATACTATGAAGTGGGGCAAGAGAAAATCGTAGAAATACTTCAAGCTGAGGTCAATGCTGCGGTGGCCCATGTAGAAAACTTGATGAACAGTAAGTTCGGAAGTACTGAGAATCCGTTGCTGGTCTCGGTTCGTTCCGGTGCCCGGGCTTCCATGCCGGGTATGATGGATACCATTCTTAACTTAGGTTTGAATGATGAAGTAGCCGAAGGAATGGTACGTAAGACGGGTAATCCTCATTTCGTGTACGATTCTTACCGCCGCTTTGTTCAGATGTACGGCGACGTGGTGCTGGGAATGAAACCGGTGAATAAGGAAGATATCGATCCGTTCGAAGCCATCATAGACGAGGTGAAAGCCATTCGCGGGATAGAGTTGGACAAGGATTTGTCGGTGGATGAGTTGAAAGATTTGGTGGTCCGTTTCAAGAAAGCCATCAAGGAACAGACCGGAAATGACTTCCCTACCGACCCGATGGAGCAACTCTGGGGAGCCATCTGCGCCGTATTCCGCAGTTGGATGAACGAACGTGCTATTCTTTACCGTAAGATGGAGGGCATACCCGATGAATGGGGTACGGCGGTTTCTGTCATGGCCATGGTATTCGGCAATATGGGCGAAACGTCGGCTACGGGTGTTTGTTTTAGCCGCGATGCCGCAACTGGTGAGAACCTGTTCAACGGCGAGTACCTTGTGAATGCCCAAGGTGAGGACGTTGTGGCCGGAATCCGTACACCCCAACAAATCACGGTAGAGGGTTCACGCCGTTGGGCTGCCCTGCAAGGTATCTCGGAGGAAGAACGTGCCGCCAAATATCCTTCGATGGAAGAGGCTATGCCTGAGATTTATAAAGAGCTCGATGCCATTCAGACTAAATTGGAAAACCACTATCGCGATATGCAGGATATGGAGTTTACAGTTCAGGATGGTAAACTTTGGTTTTTGCAGACGCGCAACGGTAAACGTACCGGTACAGCTATGGTGAAAATCGCCATGGACTTGGTGCGTGAAGGATTGATAGACGAGAAAACGGCATTGAAACGTTGCGAGCCTCAAAAACTGGACGAGCTTCTCCACCCCGTGTTTGACAAAGATGCGTTGAAAAAAGCCAAGGTGATTACACAAGGGTTGCCGGCGTCTCCGGGGGCGGCTTGCGGACAAATCGTGTTCCACGCAGATGATGCCCAGAAATGGCGTGAGGACGGCCATCGGGTGGTTATGGTACGTATCGAGACCTCTCCCGAAGATTTGGCCGGTATGTCGGCAGCCGAAGGTATCCTTACCGCTCGTGGAGGTATGACTTCCCATGCGGCCGTAGTGGCTCGTGGTATGGGTAAATGTTGTGTGTCCGGTGCCGGTGCCATCAATGTGAACTACAAGAACAAGACAGTGGAGATCGAAGGCGTTGTATATAAAGAAGGCGATTACATCTCCTTGAACGGTTCTACGGGACAAGTTTATGCCGGAGAAATACCGACGAAAGCGGCTGAACTCTCCGGTGACTTCAAGGCGCTGATGGATTTGTGTGACAAATATACGAAGCTTCAGGTACGGACGAATGCCGATACACCGCACGACGCGCAAGTGGCTCGTTCTTTCGGAGCAAAGGGTATCGGTTTGACCCGTACGGAACACATGTTCTTTGAAGACCAAAAGATTGTGGCCATGCGCGAAATGATTTTAGCTGGTAGTGTGGAAGGCCGTAAAAAAGCTTTGGCCAAACTGCTTCCTTATCAGAAGAGTGACTTCAAAGGCATTTTGGAAGCTATGGATGGCTGTCCGGTGAACATTCGTTTGCTCGATCCCCCACTCCATGAATTTGTGCCCCATGATTTGAAAGGACAACAGAAGATGGCCGATGAGATGGGCGTCAGTGTGGAAGAAATTCAGAAACGTGTGGAAAGCCTTGCCGAGAACAACCCGATGTTGGGTCATCGTGGATGCCGTTTGGGGATTACTTTCCCGGAAATTACCGAAATGCAGACCCGTGCCATTTTGGGTGCAGCCTGCGAGTTGAAGAAAGAAGGTAAGGACCCGAAACCCGAAATCATGGTACCGTTGGTAGGCATTCTTTATGAGTTGAAACAGCAGAAAGAAGTTATTTTGGCTACGGCTAAAGAAGTTTTCGCCGAAGAAGGTATCGAAGTGGAATTCGAAATCGGTACTATGATAGAGACTCCTCGTGCGGCTCTGACAGCCAACCGTATCGCTTCGGAAGCCGAGTACTTCTCTTTCGGAACGAACGACTTGACACAGATGACATTCGGTTACTCACGTGATGATATTGCCAGCTTCTTGCCGGTATATTTGGAAAAGAAGATTCTGACAGTAGATCCTTTCCAGGTGTTGGACCAGAACGGCGTGGGCCAGCTCATTAAGATGGCAGTGGAAAAGGGACGTAGCGTACGTCCGGACATCCGTACCGGCATTTGCGGAGAGCATGGCGGTGAACCTTCTTCCGTGAAGTTCTGTGCTAAAATAGGAATGGACTATGCATCTTGTTCTCCTTTCCGAGTGCCTATTGCCCGTCTTGCTGCGGCGCAGGCTGCCATCGAAGATTGATTCAAATCCATTTGATTGCAATAATTAAAGAAATAGACCTGTGCATCCATTGCACAGGTCTATTCTTTATGTATGTTCATAAGGGAATCGGTCGTTTTTTGTCGTTATTATCTGAAAGCAATCTCTACCTTAGGGGCAAAACTCATACCTACCGCATCAGTTTGATGCGAGCAACTTATGAACAATTTTTCTATATGACGCTATTTCTTGTAATTTTAATGGACTGGCGTTTGTCCGTAGAAGTAGCGTATAATCCGATACATATCCCCTTGTTCCGAAAGAGGAGACGTATATGGTTGTCACCCATTTCGCAGGTTTCCGTTTGCAGAAGCACGCCGGATAACGAGTAAATACGTAATATTCCGGCTTCTTTGCTCTTCAAGTACAACTCTTGCCCGTGGCAGGAATAGCTGACGATGGGATTTACGGTATACTCTGTTTCGTTCCGACAGTCTTTGATACCGTCAGGGTCGTTCGGTTGTACTTTCCGGATTATGACGAAAGGAAATTCCGAAAACACGCTTCCTTTAGTTACGCTTAAGGCTGGATCGTCGGCATCGGTTTCGAGAAAACCTGAGCCTGCGGTCGAAGAAAGACCGATGGCATACAGGTCTTCATCCGAATATTTGCGGAAGAGATTGAAAGAATGTTTGGAATAATCATTCTTTGTAGTCAGTGTCCCCTCGTCAGACAAATGTTTATTGTTATCCGTTTGGCTGACAAACATGTAACGGTCGCCATAAAGTGGCATGGGACGTATCCTCCACAAAAAAGACTGGTCGTCGGTTTCGTCCAGACCGGTGAACGTAGCATCCGTATTCCTCAAATACCGGCCTGTTTGCGGGTCTTTAATATAAAAACTGTCTTTGGCTTGCGGTTCGAGCGTATTGGTCTCATATACCGGCAGGTTGAAATGCAAAACAGTTTCGGCTTTCGAGCCTGTTTGTGAAACGCGGTGGAACATCAACGTGTATTCCATGCAGGTGTCCAACACTCCGACACACAAAGTATCGTTCAGATCGGCCACTTTTCCGCCTAAATCGTTCAGGTGGAAAGTCAATGTGTCGGCTTGTATGGTGTCTTTATCGAGTATCCACTTGTAAACGCGTGTGGAGTTGGCTGACTGGGCGAGCAGGGAGTTCGGCGAGGCGTACAAAGACACGGCTGTGTGGCGTGGCACGGCCAAGGTCGTCCCGCTATAGTTTTTATCGTCGCCATACGCAATGAACGGGTCTATTTCCGACACCTCCACGCGGAACGTTTGTTGTAATCGGGCACCGGCCTGATTGGTCATTGTCACCCGGTAATAAGCATTCGATGAAACGCTCGGCAGCGTCATCAGATTTTCGTTGTGGCTCAGTGCATTCCAATTCTGCCCATTGGTACTTTTTTCCCACTTCCATTCACGCACAGGAGTATCAATATACTCCATCCCAAATGTCAGTTCATCATATTTCTTCACGTAAATCAACGTGTCTGTTCCCGTGGTACCGTTCATTTTATAATAAGGAGTAAAGTTACCGGTCCATCCCTCCCCTTCCACATGAAGGGCGAACAACTGCGTGTTGCTCACGCCTTTTTCATTGGTATAATGCACACGGAAGGTACGCGAAGTATCCAACACGATGTCACGTGTGGAAAAAGTGCATGCCGGATCATCGTCCCATGCCCATTTACCGGTATCCGTTTCTCCGTCCGGCAATAGGGCCGTCAGGGTCACGGTCGCCCCTTTGGGGATACAGTTCACGTCAGGCCGGTCGATTTCACGACCTTCATACGCGATTTTTCCACTCAGGACCGTGGGGACTTTAGTCTTGTCCTCCAACGGGTCGAGCGTACACATCAGGGTACTGAAACCCAAATGGTCGTATCCGCCGCTGTTCCCTCCGCCGAATCCGCCTCCTGCGTCTATGCCGTTTTCGTTCATTTCGAGCATCTTTCTGGAGTAAGGCACCTCTATGCCTCGTATGTTTTCATAGTAATTCACGATACGGGCTTGAGCCGGACGGTTGGTTCCCCGTCCTCCGTCTCCCATTCTCATGAAAGTCCCGTCGCAATTCGTATAAGGACTGTTCGGCAAGTCGTCCACTCCGGAATTATAGGCGTTGACGTATTCAAACCCACATACGATACGGTCGTCCTTCAGGGCATAAAAGTCATCGCCTTGGTTTCGCCCCGTGCCGCAAAGGTCTGCGGCCAATGCAAGCGCCATGGCGGCATGCCCTTGGTCGCGGTTGGATTCCTGCATCTGCCCGAAATAGCCGAAGGGGCCGCGTTCGTCCGGATGAAGTTTCCAGACCAAATGATGCAGCGACTCGCCATAACGGTGGTCTTCCATATACTTATAATACTCCGTGGCTTGGTTGTAGATGAAGACATCGTCGCACAATATACCTATGCTCATCGCACACAGCACGTTGCACAAGCCCCAATTCGACCAATAATGGTCGTCTTGTGTCCCGTTGCGTCCTTGCAGGAAACCGATTACCCCGTGGTACCACACTTTCAGCATCCATTCTTTGAATCGTCCGAAGTCCGTGGCATCCCATCCCGGATAGTCGCGCATCAGTTCGGCAGCGTTGGCAAACTGGTAGCCATACAGCCCGTATGCCAGACAGGCATTCGTGTCTCCGCTCACCTTCTTGCAGGTCTTGGCCCAAGCATTTAGGATTTGGACGGACTTGTCCGCATACGCCTTATCGCCGGATATGTGCCAGACCAACGCACATTGGTAAGCCGTGGCGGCATCCCGGTAAGCCAACTGGTAATTGTCCGGGTCGGGTTCCCAAATCGTCCGGCCTCCGCGTACGATTTTCTCGACCGGAGCAGCCTTCCAGTCCAAACTGACATGCGGGCTGGTCAGCAGTTTCCTGTAAGCGGAAGCCCAAGGCTCCTCGCCGGCTTCTACCTTGGCTTTTGTCCGGTCCAGGTCGGCCTGCGTATGCAACATGCCGGGATGGATGAAGTTTTGTGCATTCAACCATAACGAACTGCACAGCGTCATGACTATCAAGTATCTTTTCTTCATGGTAAATGTTTTTAATGAACCGTGGCAAAGTTAGCAGGTAAATACCGTACGGGGACGGATGAAAAAAAGCATCTTTTATGTCGTTCTGAACCAAATGCGCCTGAAGGATGTTTTTCTAGCCACGGCATGAGGGAAAATGTCCGAAAAAGACGGCCGATTCAGCACAATGCAACAAAACAACCTATATTTTGAACCAAAATATCCTACGTCAAGTGGTGCCGATTGCCTATCTTTGTCTAATCATCATTTGTTATTTGAAAGAAAAGCCATGGATACCGTAAAACGAAAAGCAGGAAAGCGTGCCATAAGGACAGTCGTTCCGATGTTGTTCCTGTTGCTGGCCTCGTGCCTCCACGCACAAGACCGTCAATACAAATTCCGCCTTATCGATGCTTCGGACGGACTTTCGGACGGACAAATCCGCAGCCTGACGATGACGGAAGAAGGTTGCATCGCCATCAAGACCGGTTTCATTCTGAACATTTACAACGGTGCCACGTTCGACCGATTCCCATACGACAAGACACGTAAATACATTTGGGCATACGACCGTCCGCCCAAAGAGTATTACGACCGCGAAGGACGGATGTGGCTCAAAGAGTTGGGCTACCTGCTTTTGCTCGACATGAAGAGCGGGCAATATGATTATTCCGTCTCCGAGGTGTTGGCTTCCATGGGAATAAATCGGCGGCTGAAGAACCTGTTTATAGACGATTACAAGAATTATTGGTTCGTGACCGAAGACAATACCGTCTCCTTCTACGACGTGGAACAGGGGCGTTTGCGCACCATAGAGGATGGTGGCAGTGAATTTACCCGGAAATACGGCGTACCGGTGGAAATGACGCAATACAAGAACCTCTGTTGGATTGTATATGAAAGCGGACTGATTCGCTACTGGGACTACTCTTCGGCCGAGTTCGTGTCGCAAGAGACACGTTTCCTGCATGTCATCAACCGGCTTACCGACCGTATATACCTGCATCCGGATGCCCAGGGAAACATCTGGCTGATGTACAACAACGGGCTATTCTTCTACAATCGCATGGAACGCACTTGGAAGGAGGCATGCGGCATAAGCGGACTTTCCAACTTCTTCACGTGCATGGATTTGGACCGGGACGGCAATGTGTGGGTCGGCACGTCCAAATCCGGCCTTCGCATCATCGATGCCCGGACGTTCGAGGTGACCGCACTTCCTGCACTGGAACTGACCGACGGAGGGACATTGGAAAACGATATTTACACGGTATTTTCCGACCGGAACGGGGGAATATGGGTGGGCACCCTCTTTCAGGGCTTGTGTTATTACCATCCCAGCATGCAGAAGTTCTCTCTCGGTCACACCGTGAACCGCTATTCGTCCGTCACCAGCGAGAGCATCCGGTGCTTTCTGGAGGACGCCGACGGGTCTGTACTTATCGGAGGCGTTTTCGGCCTCTTCCGTTTCCGACCGTCTACCGGTGCGATGGAGCAAGTATTCAAGGCCGAACCGAATGACATTTGCCTTTCCGTCTTTAAGGACAAGGGCGGACGTATATGGGTGGGCACCTTCCTTCACGGTTTTTATTGCATCGAGGGCGGACAGGTCCGCAACCTTCTCCGTTCTACGGTGAATTGGGAACAAGACCCTAACCAGAACATATCCCGTGCTTTGTATGAAGACAGCGAAGGCCGTTATTGGGCCAGTGTGACCGGTGGGGTCGGACGTTTCGATCCGGTCACGGGAAAGATTACCTATATGTTGCACGACCGTCATCCCGAACTCCGTTCATACGCCGTGGTTCATGCCTTCTATCCGGTGGACGGCCATACGTTCGCCGCTTTGGGTAACAGCGGCATCTACTATTACGACACACAGAAAGACAGCGTGTGGATTCCGGCTTTTCTGAAAGAACAGCGGTATGCCGACACCAAATATTTCTGCATGCTGAAAGACCGTCACGGCGTGGAATGGTTCGGGACGGAAGACGGCATCTTGGTGTTTGACCCTCGCCACAAGGAGGCCACGGTGCTGACCGAGTCCGACGGACTGCCCAACAATGCCGTCACGGCCTTGTTGGAAGACAACGAGGGAATGGTATGGGCTTCCACGCTGAACGGACTTTGTAAAATCGCACCTCGTGAAGCCCCTGCCGGGAAAGGATTTTCCGTGGTGAGCTATGGGGAAACCGACGGGTTGCAAGGCGGCAAGTTTTATGAGAATGCGGCTTTGAAAACCCGGTCCGGGCTTTTGTTCTTCGGCGGGGCCCACGGATTCAATTATTTCAATCCTTCGGAAATCCGATACGACCGAAGCGACAACCATCCCGTCTTCACCCGTTTCTATCTGTTCAACAACCCGTTGAAAGTAAACGAGGCATACAACGGGCATGTGATTCTGACGCAGACCGTGGACCGAACGTCGGAAATCCGGCTCCGCCACGACGAGAATTTCGTCATGATAGAATTTTCAGGCCTGAATTATGTCAACCCTTCGCACACTTATTATAAGTATAAACTGCTGAATTACGATAAGGAGTGGAACGAGGTGGTGGCCGACGGGAGCGGACGCGCCACCTATACCGGATTACAGCCCGGCGAGTACAAATTCGTGGTCTACACCGCCAACGGGGACAAGATTTGGGGGAAGACACCGGCCGAAATAACCATTACCATTGCGCCCCCGTTTTGGGCGACGGCATGGGCCATCGCGGTGTACGTCGTGCTGGCTGCCGGGTTGATGGTCTGGTCGTGGAGAAGGTTCCGGAGGCGGGCACAGCTCAAAATCCGGATGGCTCAAGAAGCCAACGAACGGAAACAGCGCGAAGAGCTCGACCAGATGAAGTTCCGCTTCTTCACGAACATCAGCCATGAGTTCCGCACTCCCCTCACCTTGATTCTTACGCCTTTGGGGGCACTCATCCACGATACGGGCGAACCGGAGCTGAAAAAGAAGTTGGAACCTATTTACAATAATGCGCGCCGCCTGCTCAATCTGGTAAACCAGTTGCTCGATTTCCGTAAATTAGAAATGAAGGGCGAGCGTCTCAGGTTGAAGATGAACGACATGGTCTCTTTCTTGGAAGAAGCTGTCAGGCAGTTCACCGAGTTAGCGGCAAGCCGTGAGATAGAACTTTCCTTCGAGCCTAAGGTGGAACGTCTTTTCATGAATTACGATTCCGACAAGATGTATAAGATGCTCAACAACCTGCTTTCCAATGCCTTCAAATTCACCTCCGCGCACGGACAGGTACGGGTCACGGTGGAGAAGGTATCGGAAGACGGACGGCCGTATGCGGCAATCAGGGTGGAAGACACTGGATGCGGCATTGCGGAGAAGGATTTGCCCTTCGTTTTCGACCGTTTTTATCAGACAGCCACGGAGGGACAACCGGCCGGGCAAGGCAGCGGCATAGGTCTCCATCTGGTGCGCGAGTACGTCAAACTGCATGAAGGAAAGGTCACGGTGGAAAGCCGGACGGGAGAAGGCACGGCCTTCACCCTGTATATCCCGACCGACCTGCATGGCGGAGGGGCGGCACCTGCGGCAGAAGAAAAGGCGGAATACCGGGACGAAGAGAGCGAAATCCACGACATGCCGCCCACGGAGACGGGACGGAAGAAGATTCTGGTGGTGGAGGACCACGACGAATTCCGTCATTTCCTGGTGGAGCAACTGCAAAAGGACTTTTGTGTGGTGGAAGCGCGAGACGGCGTGGAGGGCGAACAGGCGGCACGGACGGAGTTGCCGGACTTGATTGTGTCCGACCTGATGATGCCCCGCATGGACGGCATGGAACTGTGCCGCAGGCTGAAAGGCGACATACAGACCTCACATATCCCGTTCATCCTGCTTACGGCCCGCAGTTCCGATGATTCGCGCATCGGGGGATACGAAGCAGGAGCGGATTCTTATATCTCGAAACCGTTCAACTGGGAAATGCTGCAAGTGCGCATCCGTCAACTCATCGAGCAGAAAGAACGGCGGCAAAAGATGTTCCGCAAGTCCATCGACGTGTCTTTCGAGGCCATCACCACGACTTCGATAGACGAGAAGCTGATGGAGAAAGCCTTGGAATCCGTCAAGAAGAACATCAGCAATCCGGAATATTCCGTGGGCGACCTGAGCTTGGACGTGGGGATGAGCAAGACCCAGTTGAACCGCAAAATGCAGGCCATTGTCAACCTCACGCCCTTGCAGTTCATCCGTTCCATCCGGCTGAAACGGGCAGCCCAGTTGTTGAAGGCCACTACATGCAGCGTGAACGAAATAGCGGACCTCACGGGATTCAACACCATCAAGTATTTCAACCTGCATTTCAAGGAAGAGTTCGGCATGACACCGACACAGTTCAGGGAAAAAGAAGGAAAGGCGCAAAATGACGTAACAATCGGCTGAAATCATCCCATTCCGTCGCCTGCCGTTAGGCTACTTTTGTGGTAGAAATCAAACGATGTGCCATGGAAGCAAGAAACGACGAAAAAGGACTGGCCGCGTGTTACGTACGGCAAAAGGAGGCTTTGAAGCATTATATCGCATCCCGCATCGATCGTCCCGACGAGGCGGAAGATGTGGTGCAGGATGTGTTTGAGAGACTGTGGAAGCATAAGGATTTCATAAGTCCAGAGGCTGTGGTGTCCTTGGCTTACAAGGTGGCACGTAACCTGATGGCCGACCGCCAACGAAGATACCGCAAGGAGAATGACGTGTGGGGCGAACTGTTTTACACGCAGGAGACCTTGCAAGACACGACGGAGGAAAAAGTCTCTTTCAAGGAATTGAAACTGATGTTCGACCGTTTGGTGTTTGCCCTGCCGGAAAAGCGGCGCAAGGCGTATTGCCTGTCCTTTTTTGAAAACCTCACCCCTTCCGAGATCGCCCGTGAATTGTCTGTTTCGAAGCGTACGGTGGAACAGCATATCTTATTGGCACGCAAGGATATTAAGATGCAGTTGCAAAAGGAATACTTCAGATATGGGTGAAGCGTTTGGAGGGACTTACATTTGTACGTTTTAGAGGACTTTAAGCTGTCAAAAAGACAGTTTTTCCGGAATCCCCGTATTTCAAGAATAAGGGAAAAAGGGCTTTTCAGGTCTTTTTTCTGTATATTTATACGGTATAAATACAATATTATGGCATAAATCCTGCATATTCGTGCTTTTTTCTCAGCCGAACGGTAAATCGTTCGGCTGAAAGCGATTTTTCATTCTCAGCACGTTGTGCGCCCAAACTCTTCCGAAAGGGGAATCCGGAGGCTGAAAGAGGCAGGAAAATGCCCTTTGAGGGGGGCTTCAGACGCTATCTGAAGAAAATCCGTTTCGCAAAAACGGAATCAAAGTGTTCCGGATATTCGCGTCCGGCTGACAGGCCGACCGCTTCCTTCCGCATCTACTTCCCTGCTACCGGACAGAAAGAAAGTAAAAACAAGTCTATGCTTACAGCAAGTTAAAATCCCGCCCTCGCGAGAATGCCTTATTTATTTCCGGCTTCGGGCCAAAGGACAAATACGCGATTCTCGTGAGGATGGGATTGACAGATTGACAAAACGATAAAATGAGACAGAAAAACAAAAGGACAAAATATTTTGGCTTGCGCAGCCTTTTGTCCTTTTGTTCTTCTGTCTTATCCCTTTCGTTATCGAGACATCTACTTACATTCGCGTTTTATCCTGATAACCGTGAAGGAATAGGCCGGCATTTCATAGGGGAACTTCTCCCCTATTTCCATTGCGCTTTCTACCGGTACGGCATTCGTGTCGGACGGGCGACCCGAAAGGACGGTCTTCTGCCCTACGGCTTGATGTCCGGCCAGCGACGGGATTTCCACATCCGTTTTGACCGCCACCGGGAGCAGGTTCACCAATTTCACGACAAGGTCGCCGCTTTCGCCGTCTTTCACCACGGAAACGCCCACGCGGTTTCTCACGTTTTTCTCCTTGCGGTCCAGCAAGACTGTGGAAGGAAGGTATTCGCTTCCGGAGTTCCGGCCGAACAACTGTTGTACGTAATAGTCCGTAGTGAGTCTTACGTCCGTATTGTTGAAGTATATCAAGTCCGGTGTCCATTGCGTGCGCCCTTCTTTAGCCAGAAGCGGAGCGTAGGAGGCCATGCTCACCACGTCGCCGTTACGCTCGATAGACGTAAGGTACAAGGCCGTGGACAGGGCGGTTTCCATGTTATTGACCCGTCCCGGGGCATGGGCGGCATATTCCCCCAGATAGACTTTGGATTTGCTGCGGTCGTAGTGGTCGTAATAATCCTGATGGTTGATATACCATCCCGGCGTGTTGTAATTATGTTCGTCCACCATGGGCAGTTTCAAGCGGTCGGCCAAGGCCCAACCTTCTTCGTAGTCCGTTCCTTCGCAGGACGGTCCCGTCGTGCCGATGACCACGATGTCGGGATATTTGGCCCGGACGGCTTCATAAATCATCGTAAACCGTTCCGTGAACACGCGGCTGATGAGGTCTTCGTTGCCCAGTCCGATGTATTTCAGGTTGAACGGTTCGGGATGTCCGGCCTTGACCCGTTCGCGTCCCCATCGTGTGGTTTTGGCATCCCCGTTGGCATATTCAATCAGGTCGAGCACGTCCTGTATGTACTGCCCCATCTCCTCCATCGGGATGCCGCCCTGTTGGCCGTTGGCCGTCACGAAGTCTTTGGAATGATGGCTCGGGCCTCCGATACCGGAATTTTGGCAGGGCACGCCTGCGGCCACGACCGGTAGCGGTTCGGCACCGATGTCCTCGCAAAACTGGAAATACTCGAAGTAGCCCAAACCGCGCGTCTGGTGGTAACGCCAGATGTTGGCCGCCGGTTTTCGGGCTTCCAACGGGCCGATGGTCTCTTTCCAATGATAGATGTTGTCCACCCCGTCCCCATGGGCCAGACATCCGCCGGGGAAGCGGACGAAACGCGGACGGATGTCGGCAATGGCCTGAGCCAAGTCGGCGCGAAGCCCGTTCTTCCGTCCCTTGAACGTCTTTTGTGGGAACAGTGAAATCATGTCAAGGGCATACCGTCCGGCAGACTGCGGGATGATGACGAGCCGGGCCTGCGCGACGGTGGCCGTGGCTTTCAGCACGGCTTCCCGTTTCTTCCAGGTTTTCGAGGACAACTTGACGGTGGTCTCGGCCACGGTCTTTCCCTGTGGGTCGACCAGACGTACCACGGCCTTTCCGCCTCCCTTGCCGTCCGGCGTACGGGTGAAAAGCGAAAAGTCGTACTTCTCGCCTTCTTTCACCGCGATGCCGTCGAATCCCGTATTCGTGAAGCCGCTGCCGGGCTGCTCCACGTCGAGCACGGCGTAATGGGGATTGTTGGGATGGACGGGCTGTTCCGTAGACACGTCGAATGCCATGCCCTCGCCCTCCACGCTCCACGCGTAGCGGCTGTTCCAGTTCCGGTCCTTGTTGCCGTCGGCTTCGGAGTACTCGAAATCCCGGTTCTGCACCAGTTCGGCATACAGTCCGCCGTCGGCTGCGTAATTCAAGTCTTCAAAGAACACGCCAATCAGGTTCTCACTGATGGGTTTCGCCCGGCCTTCGTCCACGGTAATCCGTGCATTGACCGTTTGCAGTCCGGCAAACCGGGCCGCGTCGTGCTCGGCACGCTCTCCCCTCAGCGCATTGAGGGCGGAACGGTATATGCCATGGCGTTCCATGCCTTCCAATATGCCGTAGGATACTTTCAGGGCATATCCCACGATCGTCTTGTCGCCGATTTGTACCGTGTCAGTCACCGGCATACGCCCGTCTTTCACGGCGAACTTTCCTTGCTCCGTGGCCATGAAATATTCTTGGGGCGTCCATTTTATCAGGTCGGTGGACGAAGCATAGCCTATCGCGCTGCCTTCCGGGTTCAAGTCCCAGAAACAGTGCAACCTTCCGTCCTGCCGGTCTTGTATCAGGCGCGGCTTGTACATGTATTTCCAAGCACCGAAGTCACACCGCATAAAGACCATTCCTTCTGCCACGTCCTGCCAGTGCTCCCCGTCCGCGCTCCAGACGAACTGCATGCCGCGCCGCCCGTGGTCGTTGGTCGTGGGATAAGGGAAGACATAAACGGAATCGGGTTGTGCCGCCCGTACGATACATGGCAAAGCCTGCATGAGGCAAAGTGCCATAAAAGGTTTCAGGATATTCATCTCTTCTGTCAATATAATGGGTAATTGTGAGAAACAGGGGTCATGATGAAGGTGAACTCATAATCTTCATACGGCAGGCGGAATTCCGGTTCGGGCATGGCACCCCAACTGTCGATACAAGCCAGCCCCATCTGTGCCTTGTCTATCAGAACGTTGGTCAGGTCAGCCTTTTCCACTTCCTGCGAATGTCCCTGTTTTTTCACCGGTCCTTCGTCCAACGATTCGATGGTGTAGTGCAGGGAGGAAGCCGAGAACGGGGCATCGGCCACGAACTGCAACCCCGTGCCTTTCACGTCGAGGACTTTCCACCAACGGATGTCTGTTTTCGTGCCCGTCTCTTGCGGACGGATGTAGGGATAGAACTGTTCGTCTACGGTCTGGTGATAAATGCCGAGGTCTGTGCTGTGGTTGCGGTTGCTGTAATTCTCCACCGGCCCGCGTCCGTAGTAAGAAACGTATTCAAAATCCTTGGGCATGACCAGTTGCATGCCGAAGCGGAACATGTCGGATGCCTTTTTCCCCTTGTCGGCCACCATCTTTTGGTTGACCTTTACGGCTCCCCGGTTGTTGATGGTATAGGTCAGGTAAAGCTTGGCCGACACGCTCCTCATGTCGTATTCCGCCGACACGACGACCTGTCCTTCTTTCGTTTCGTGTTTTAACGACGTGAGACGCAGGTCGGGATTTTTCCAAGCCGCATATTTGTGTTGCAGTTTGGCACCGTAATCATTGTCGGTCGGGGCGCGCCAGAAGTTCGGTGTCAGCGCACCGCCTTTCCGGATGAACTCCGTCCGATCCACGGCATAGCGTTCCATGTATCCGGTCATCTTGTTGAAACGTACCCGGAAGTTCTCTCCCGTGATAATCAGATGGGCCAGATTACGGTCGTTGACTTGCGGGACGACATCCGGAATGTAACGCACGCTTTCGTTCTTCAAAACCATGTCCGGTGCCTGATAGGGCCGGAGTTCGATTTGTGCCTTGGCCACCACGTGACGCGCCGGAATGACGCCTTCTCTTTCCCGTTGCAGGTATCTCACGTTGAGCAACCATTCGCCTTCCCCGTCAGTTCCGCCCCAGTCCAAAGTCATCGTGGTGGTTTGTTGCGGTTGGCAATCTATCCGTTCCACCGTTCCGCTGCACATGACTTTTCCGTCTTTCAGTGTTTCCCACTCCATGACGTACGCTGAAAGGTCGCGGAAGAAATTTTCATTGTATATCTTGATTTCGCCTTTCGACAAATCTCCGGGCGTGGTCCAGATGTTCTGGTAGAAGTATCTCACTTCGTAGCTGTGTGGGTTCGGTACACGGTCGGGACCGAACAAGCCGTTGACCATGTAATTGTCGTCCTTGGTCTTATAATCGTCGAAGTCCCCGTCGTAACCGTATATCATTTCCCCGTTGCGGCCGGTCCATCTCGGCGACTGGTCCACCCAGTCCCAGATGAAACCGCCTTGGAACTTGGGATACTTCCGGATTAAGTCCCAATAAATGTTGAAGTCGCCCAAAGTGTTCCCCATGGCATGGGCATATTCGCACATGATGAAGGGTTTCTGTTTGTTGTCGTCCTCGCAATACTTGATGCAACGGGAGTAAGTGGGATACATCGGACAGTAGACATCGGTATTGGAACCGGTGTCGTAAGCTTGTTCAAAGTGGACGAAGCGGCTGGGGTCTTCCTGTTTGATCCAGTCGTAACAGGCCTCGAAGTTCGAACCGTCGCCACACTCGTTGCCCATCGACCACAGGATGATGCTCGGATGGTTGAAGTTGCACTGCACGTTGCGTTGGTTGCGTTCCAGATGCGCTTTCTTGTAAGCCGGGTCCTTGGCCAACGACTTTTCCTTGAAGCCCATGCCGTGGCTTTCGAGATTGGCTTCGGCCACGATGTAAAGGCCGTAACGGTCGCACAGTTCATACCAATACGGGTCGTCCGGATAATGGCAGGTGCGCACGGCATTGACATTGAATTTCTTCATGAGTTGTATGTCTTGGAGCATCCTCTCGCGGGTGACATACGAGCCTCCGTCGGGATCCATCTCATGACGGTTTACTCCTTTGATGAGCACGGGCTGCCCATTTACCAAAAGCTGGCTGTCCTTGATTTCGATTTTCCGGAATCCCACTTTTACGGGTATGACTTCGCGGATGGCGTTTCCGTCTTTCAGTGTAGCCCTGAGGGTGTAGAGGTAGGGTGTCTCTGCCGTCCATTTATGCGGGTTCTTCACCGGCATGACGACGGATGGGGTTCCCGTTTCGCGGACTTCTTTCATGCAGACGGTTTCCCCACGGGCATCGAGTAATTCGAGTGTAATGCGGGCCTTGCCCTTTACATCCATACGGACTTCCAGTGTCCCGTCCTGATACCGGTCGTCCAAGTCGGGAGTGACCCGAAGGTCTTCTATCCGCTTGGCGTGGCGCACGTAGAGGTAGCAGTCGCGTGATACGCCGCTGTAACGGAAGAAATCCTGGTCCTCCAAGTAGCTGCCGTCGCACCAACGGAACACTTGGAAGGCTATCAGGTTCTTTTGCCCCGGTTTCAGGTAAGGGGTCAGGTCGAACTCCGCCTCCATTTTGCTGTCCTCGCTGTAGCCCACAAACTTTCCGTTGACCCATAGGTACATGTTGGAAGACACGGCACCGAAATGGGCGATGATGTCTTTCCCTTTCCAGTCTGAAGGAATCACCACTTCACGGCGGTAGGAACCTACGTGGTTGTTTTCCGTCGGGACATGGGGCGGCTTCTTGAACGTGCGTCCTTCGTAGCCTTTCCATCCGAAATCCACTCCTGCGTATACCGGGACATCATAACCGTTCAGTTCCCACACGCCCGGAACCGGGAAATCCACCCAACCTTTGTCGTTGAAATCCGTCTTCCAGAAGCCTTCCGGACGTGCATCCGCATGTTCCACCCAGTTGAATTTCCAGTTCCCGTTCAGGCTCATGAAGTTTCCGGACAGTTCTTTCATTCCTTTTGCCGCCAGTTCCGTACTTTCATAGGCAAAAAAGTCGGTGTGCATGGGGGCACGGTTGACGGCATTGATCTCAGGGTCTTGCCACTCCTTGAATGTTTGTGCGTAGGCATGGCATGCGCATACGCCTAATATACCCAATAATATTCGTTTCATCGTATGTTGATTTTGTTTATAAATGTATATGATATGTTCTTTATTATAGACTTGGAACGACTTGTTTTATTGTGCCGTCTTCATTGAAAAACACGCGGTCCATGCAGACTTCGCGGTGATAACCCGCTTCACGCCCCATCGTGATGCCGTCGGGGAACTTGAAGCGGTGGTAGACGATGTACCATTCGTCCGTGCCGGGCACTTGCAGGAAGGATTGGTGGCCTGTGGCATAAATGCCCTGGTCGGGCTTTTTGCAGACTACCACCCGGCTTTCCGACGGGTCGATCGGGCCGACGGGGGACTTGGAGCGCACGTAACGAACTTCGTAGTCCGCGCTCCGCGTGTCGTTTTTAGACCATGTGAAATAATAGTATCCGTCGCGGTAAAAGACGTAAGGCGCTTCACTGTAATGCCGGTCGTTGTCGATGAGTATCTTCGTGGTGTTCGGTTTGACGGATACCATGTCGTCGTTCAGTTCACACACGGCCATGTAATAGTTGCCCCAGTACAAATAAGTCTTGCCGCTCACGGGGTCGGTGAAAACGTCCGGGTCGATATTCTGCCCGCGTTTCATTCCGCCCGGAAGTCCCTTCCCTATCAGCGGTTGGCCGCTGTCCTTGAACGGGCCGAGCGGATGGTCGGCTACCGCCACGCCCACTTGCTTCTCCGCCGTGTAGTAAAAATAATACTTGTAACTGCCGTCTGTTTGTTTTTTCTCGATGATACAAGGTGCCCATGCGTTCTTTTTCGCCCATGAAACCTGTCTCAAATCCAACACGACACGCTCTTCTTTCCACGTTTTCAAGTCGGTGGACGAGAAAGCCTTGAAGCTCGTGCCGCCCCATCCCGGTATACCGTCCGTCGTGGGATAAACGTAGTATTTTTGCGTTTGCTCGGAATACAGTATTTCCGGGTCGGCATAATAACCGGGGAACAGGGGATTCCTCTGTATGGATGCCGTGGAAACGTATTTCCGTTTGTTCTTGAGCCAGTAAGCTTCAAGCTTGTCGGCCTCCTCGGTGGTCAGATGCACCACGGCCCCATGCTTGGGAGCGTTGAAATTCGTGGATTTCATCACTCCTTCGTTGAAACGTCCCAAGTTTTTAAACGTGATGAAGTCCGACGTTTCGGTAAAGGCGAAATTATGCGGCGTGATGCTATATACATCGTACATCAGCACCCATTTGTCCTCTCCGAGGCGTTTCCATACCGTGGGAGCCTCGCAAGATTTCGGTTCAAAGTCGTACCAACGCGGATCGTATTCGTAGTCTCCGCTGATACGGTCGGAAACAGCCTGCTTGATACCCGGCTGTCCGTCGTGGGCCACGTAGAAAAGATGGTACTTATCCCCTACTTTGGTGATGTCGCCGTCGATGGCCGAAACCGTTTCGTCCGGGTATTCGTAGAGCAGTTGGGGCAGGCTCTCGATACGGTCGAAATCATCGTTTACGTACACGTAATACAGTTTGTTGCGTTCGTTGCGGAAGCGCATGGTGTAGTAAATCATCAGTTTGCCCACCCGTTCGTCGTAGGCAATTTCGGGTGCCCATGCGCAGCCTATTTCACTCAATCCGGCTGTCAGTTGGTCGAAACGGATGTTGGCGCGTTTCCAGTTTACCAAGTCCCACGACTTCATCAGCACAAGCCCCTTATTGTTTCCCCAACCGTACATGTTACGGTCGCGCTCCCACTCCGTTTCGCGGTAGCCGTCGCGACGGGCAAAGACATGTAAGTCGGTCATGGCCAAATAGAATGCGCCGTCCGGTCCACGGTAGATATAGGGGTCGCGTATCCCTCTTTGGTAAGCAATCGTATCGCCGGCCAAGACGGGTTCCCCGTCGTTCAGAGCCGTGAACGTGTATCCGTCTCGGCTCAATGCCATGTAAAGGCCGTGCGTTTCGTCCTTGTGGAACACCATCAGGTAGGCACTCAGGTCTTTTTCCTGTGGCACGGCGTTTTTATAACGAAACTGGTGGAAAGCGGCTTCACCCTTCCCGATGGAGACCAACCCTATACGTAAGGCATAGAACCCTTTGTAGGCGTTGTGGTGCATGCCGGACACATCTATGCCTTCGGCCAGTGTGGTCCATTCCTTTCCGTCCTTTCCAACCGATATGGAGACGTGGTTGCCTTGGTTCTTTATCCGTACCGTGAACTGTCGGCCTAACGTGTTGGGCAATTCTGTCTTTTGTCCGACGTGCCGGTAGACGGTGAATGTCTTGCCGTCCGACACCAGTCCGGCGTATGCTTTTTCGCTATAATAAAGCAGGAGTCCGGCTGTATTGTTTTTCCCGACCGTGACTTCAACTTGGGTTTCGTAGTTCTTGTCTTCTGCGGTAGCCAGCAACAAACGGGCGTCTGCCGGAGTCTTGCCTTTAGCCTTCAGCCGCAATGTCCGGTTTTCGAGGGTCACGGCTTTCGGGGCATATTCTTTCCAGAACGTCCATTGCAGCCCCAGTTCCGTCCCCTGGAAGTCGTCGGAAAGCTCCAGGCCGTGACGGATGGGAACCTCTGCCTTGGGAAACGTGCCTGTGGACTTGGCACGACACCATCCGTCCGGTGTCCACTCGATCGGTTCGATAAGGGTTTGACGTCCCAAAGTATGGTAACCTTTGGCGTATGCGTGGTACACCACCCACCAGTTTCCGTTTACGTCGTCTATCAGTGTGCCGTGTCCCCTGGACCACCAGCTTTCTCTTTCACTGTAAGTGTGCACCAACGGGTTGAACGGAGAGTTCTCCCACGGACCGAGTACGCTTTTCGAGCGTGCCGTCACGACCATGTGACTGGTGCCCGGTCCGGCAGTTCCGCCTTCGGCCGACGTGAGGTAATAGTAGCCGTTGTGGTAGTTCAGTTTCGGAGATTCCAGATACATGCCTTCCGTCCGCCAGTTCCGGGGATAGGGCCAACCGTCGTAGACCTTTTTCACCTCGCCCACCGTAGACAATCCGTCGTCGGAGAGCTGCACGACTTTGCCTTTGGAGAGATAGAGGTAACGTTTTCCATCCGCATCGGCCACATGCCCGGGGTCGATGCCGTTCACCTTCAAATCTTTCGGTGCGCTCCACGGCCCGCGGATGTTGTCCGCCCATATTACCCAGTTCGTCCCGGCAGCCGGATAATAGATGTAATACCTATTATTATACTTCACCAAATCCGGTGCCATGGCCGAGCCTTCCCATTGCGCCATGGCACGGCATACCGGTTCCCAATGTTCCAAGTCCTGGGAATGCCAGATGAGGAAGCCCGGCGCATAATAAAAAGGAGAATGCGTCATGTAGTAATCCTTCCCGTCGCGCAGGATGGTGGGATCGGGATAGTCTCCGGCAAGGATGACTTTCGGAAAGTCTTTTGCACAGACGGCCCAACTCAGTAAGGAGAACAAGACAAGAGAAACATACTTTTTCATAAATTCATCGTTGATTATTCTATTTCACTACATATTTCTTTCCGTCCATGATGTAGATGCCCTTATGCAGACCGCGCAGAGCCTCGGACTTCCTTACTTGTTTGCGAACCATCCGGCCGGACAAGTCATATACATCCACTTCTTTCATCAGGTCATTGTTATCCATGGCGGGAGCCGAGATATTGTCGCCTTTGTTCGGACCTACGTAATAAAGGCGGAAATTATCGGCAAACCAATATTGTCCGTTCCCGGTAATGACGCCGCTTCCCTTGATACCGATGACCAGGCTTCCGTTTTCCACATAAATTTCCGGTATGACCGTGGTGGTAGACAACGTGTTTTGAGCGATGTCCCATGTGTCGGTATCGGCATTGAAAGCAGCTTCCGCGTATACGCTGTCGCTGAATACGTAAACCGTGCTGTCGTTTTGGTTGATGTCGGGTACAATTTCGGTAGACACGTTGCGCGTCAAAGCATACAACTGCAACAGTTCCGGAGTCTTCGTACACCAAGTGGCAGCCTCCAAACGGTAAGCTCCATCGGGCAAAGCGACCTTGCTTTCTTGTGCCCCATAGTTGCCCAAAACTTGATGGTAATCGGTAGAAGAAGCGATGTTATTGCTTTCTTTTCCGGACCAGCTCCAACAATACAACCAAGTGTCGCCGCTCGTCGCTTTGGTACGTTCCTGACTGTCAGCCGTCGTTTGGCACTCCCAACCGTTGGCTACGGTGTTGATTGGCGTATTATTGTCGTCCACTGCATTTTGATAGATATTCGGATTGACAATGAAACTCGTCATGTCCAACGGGTTTTCTTTGGCGCTTTCTTTCACGTCCTGTGTCATGGCTTCCACACATTCCATCTTCAACAGTTCCGTGAATTCGTCGGCATCGATTTGGTCAATCTCATCGCTTTTCAAAAGTGCCACCACGTTTTTATACGCTTCGCTTTCGGTCAATCCGCCGATTTGGTCGGCCAAGGTTTTGGCTTTACCCAACGGGAAGCAGAGCGCGATGGAAGCTTTCAAGGCTTCGGTCGCATCGTTCAATACAGTTGTCTTCTCAACGATCCTTTTGTCCAAGTAATTTCCCCATGTCATCTTTTCCGCGTAAGCCGCAGCGTCCTCCAATGCCATGGAGAAATCGGCCGTAACCTTAGGTTGGGCTACCACCAGCCCTTCATTTAATTGACTGTCCAAAACGGTACCGTTGCTTAAGAGAGGCGTGAGGGTTTCATAATTTGTAATAATCGTGTTGCCTTCTTCCAACATGCGGTCCATATCCTCGATGGCTAATTGTAACTCTTCTTGTGTTCCGGATTCGATGAAGTCGGGATAACCGTCTTCCGGATCCAAGGCAAAACCGAGGTCGTCGCTGTCGTCGATACCGGCTTCCACCATCTTTTCATGCAGCAGAGCCGCTTCATCCAGTCGGGCTTGCAGACGGTCGCGGTAAGCAGAGATTACATCGCTCTTGATGTAATAAATGCGGAAGTTGTCGGCATACCAACTTTTACCGTTTCCACCTGTCGTGCCTACGCAAACCATACCGATATGAAGTTTACCGTCGCGCACTTCGAAGTTCTCTGTTTCCGTCGTTGTAGCCAGAGCGTCTCGTGCTTCTACATAGGTGTCCCAATCTTCGTTGCTTTCCGCAAAGGCGAAATCCACGCTGTCTGTCGAGGCGTACAAGAGTACGTTGGTCGCTCCGGCGTTTGTATAAGTGGCTGCTTTCAATATGTACAGTCCGTCCGGTAACTTCACCGCTCCTTCTTCGTCGTTTCCTATAGTTTGGCCATAGCGTGAGGGGTTCAGACGGGAACCGGTCCAACTGTTACAGAAGAGATCTGAATTACCTGTACCTTCCGTAGACGTGTACCACGTACCGTCCGCAGCCCCTTTGTCGCAATCCCAACCGGAAGGAGGAGCCATTTCCGATACGGTTTGGAATACGTTCGGATTGACAATGAAACTGGTAAGTTCTATCGGATTGTCATCGGATGCCGTAGAAAGGAACTCCGGAGTCATGGCTGTACGGCATTCTGCATTGAGAGCCTGTGCGGCCAAAGCCACATCGTCGTAAACCAATTCCGTGGAGGCCAACAATTCAGCTACTTTCTTGTAAGCTTCGGTTTCTGCCAAACCGCTGATACGGTCGGCCAATGCTTTGGCTTTCTGTAATGAATAGCTTAGGCTGATGTAAGCCATGGCATTGGATGTTGCCGTGTTCATGGCCGTGATGCCGTCGCCAATCGCTTCAGTGACTTCTTTCATTGTGGACAGTTTCAGAACCTCTTCCGCAGTTCCGATAGCGTCTTGCAGTTCTTGCTTTACGGCATCTGTCACATTATATGTCCCATCTTCCATTTGCGTCAACAGTCCGGTTGCTTTGGCCATGCTTGCTGTCAACTCAGCCCCCTTCGTACAAAGCCCTAAAGCTGTGGCTGTGTTTTCTTCGAGGATAACGGATGCGGCGGCGATTTCCTCCTCCGGAGTGTTTTCATTGTAGCTGCCGTACTGTTCGACGAGGGCGGTCAACTCGGAGGCAGACGCTATACCCAAAGTTTCCAATGAATCGCGCAACGTTTCCAATTTTGAGATTTTGACGGAGAAGGCATCAAACGCGCTTCCCTCGAAATACAGTTTGAAGTTGTCCCAACAAGACCATGTTTTACCCGCATTGGTATTGGATGCAATCCCCATCAGCATGTCGCTTCCGTCTTGTTGTACGGTGAATGTCACCTCGTTCAGATAGCTTTCGGGATATTTGGTCAGCCAAGCGTTCAGTCCTTCCATACCGTCGGGCCATCCGTTCAACTGGTTGGCTACACTGGCATCTGCAGGTTCGCTGTACAGGGACTTTAGCTTCACCGAATCCTTTCCTGCAAACAGGTAAGCATTGATAACTTCCGTGCCGGCGTTGTAGGCCGCTCCATTATCATTTCCGCCTGCACGGTGGAATCCTTGCACCGTAAGTTTGTAATGACCGGCTTTCAATCCTAACACGTTTTGCGAGGCAGAATTATAAGACTGGAAGAACTCTGCATTCAACCATGTGGCATTCACGCCGGGAAGCGCAGTCCCGGCGTCCCACCCGTCCGTCGTACCGGTGGAGAAGTCTGCATTGGTGATGTAAGTGTCTGTCACATCAATCCATTCTTGTGCATACACAGTTCCCGTGCAAAAAGCAGTCCACGCCATTGTGGCCAACAGATGCTTGGCTCCTCTGCGCGGCAAATCCTTAAAAAAGTCGTTTTTTCCCATAATAGTAAAAAGTAAGGTTCAATCTTTTTCGGACTGTTACGGCTGAACCTGTTGGCCGTAACACCGATTCCAATCACGTTTTATATATAGGACGAACGACGGAGCGAAAATACCTAATTTGCCCTCGATTTTTTAACATTTGGCTCGAAATGCCTCTTAATTGTCAGGAGAAAGCGAAACAGACCTGCTTCCTTTACTGTTTTTTTCGTACCTTTGCGCCCAAATTATTAAGGTAGGGTATTTTTCTACATATTAATCAAACGTACACAAGAAGAAACCAATGGAAGAATCAAACAAGTCCGAATTAAAAGCAGAGTTGATATACGGGTTGAACGACCGACCGCCTTTGCGCGAAACTTTATTTGCTGCCCTACAGCATTTATTGGCCATTTTCGTGGCTATCATCACCCCGCCGCTTATCATAGCCGGGGCTTTGAAGTTGGATATCGAGACGACCAGTTTCTTGGTTTCCATGGCATTGTTTGCTTCCGGCGTGTCCACGTTTATACAATGTAGACGAATCGGAGGTATCGGTACGGGATTGCTGTGCATACAGGGCACGAGCTTTTCTTTCATCGGTCCTATCATTTCCGCAGGGCTGACCGGAGGTCTTCCCGTTATTTTCGGGGCTTGTATGGCGGCCTCTACGGTAGAAATGTTAATTAGCCGCTTATTGAAATATACCCGTAAAATCATTACGCCGTTGGTTTCCGGTATTGTCGTGACGCTGATAGGTATGAGTCTTATCAAAGTGGGGATTACGGCCTGCGGAGGCGGTGCGGTGGCCAAAAGCAACGGGACTTTCGGTAGCTTTGAACATGTCGGCTTGGCGGCTTTGGTTTTGTTGCTGATTATTTTCTTCAACAGAAGTTCGAACCGTTACCTGCGTATGAGTTCGATTGTCATCGGACTGGTCATCGGTTACGCGGTGGCTTGGTGTATGGGTTTGGTGGACTTTTCTTCGGTGCAGAGTTATGGAGGGTTCAATATACCTGTTCCTTTTAAATACGGCTTGTCTTTTGACTGGTCGGCTTTTATCGCTTTGGGACTGGTGTATTTGATTACGGCGATTGAAGCCTACGGCGACATCACGGCCAATTCACTCATCTCGGGAGAGCCGGTAGAGGGAAAGACGTTTGTGAAACGGGCTTCCGGAGGAATTTTGGCCGATGGGTTCAATTCTATGTTGGCCGGAGTGTTCAATTCCTTCCCGAACTCAGTCTTTGCCCAAAACAACGGGATGATACAACTGACGGGAGTGGCAAGCCGTTATGTAGGTTACTATATAGCAGGATTCCTGGTAATACTCGGGCTTTTCCCCGCCGTAGGCCTGGTATTTTCATTGATGCCGGAACCGGTATTGGGCGGCGCTACCCTGCTTATGTTC
>ENA-ORNQ01000492-ORNQ01000492.1-human-gut-metagenome-genome-assembly--contig:-NODE-492-length-39436-cov-14.585333_pt1 | contig 39436 bp, 35 predicted proteins | sample MGYA00242116_ERZ509024 | MGnify/ENA primary metagenome ERZ509024 (study PRJEB26280, sample SAMEA2338697) | human gut metagenome | biome: human gut; feature: human-associated habitat; material: faeces...
GCAAAATGCCCATTGTACGCCGCAAGGTATGCCAACATTCCGTCAGTTCTTTTTTGAAATCTGGAAGAACTTTCGTTTTTTGAAGAGAAGGAATCTGGGCACAAAGTAAGGTCAGACAAGCAGCAACAGCTCCGATCACATCTATGAGCAGAATATACTGTATGGGAAGCCAAACAACGAGGCTTGCCCCTACAACGGGAGCTATCACCTCACTGAAGGATTGAATGGAATGGTACAAACCTGATACCCTGACAAGATGGTGCTTGGGAACCAGTAGAGGGATGCTTGCCTGTAAAGCAGGTGCATGAAACGTACTGCCTATTGAACGACAAGCAGTCAATAGATAAAAAAAAGAAAGGTCTTTATAACCCTTGGTTATCACAATAAAAAGACATAGGGTACAGAACGCGATGAACAAGTCCGAATAAAACATCGTTTTCTTTCGATTCCATCTGTCAACATAGACCCCGGCAAACAAGCCTAATACAAATTGTGGTAAAAATCCAGCTAAAATAGCCAGAGATAAAGCTGTCGGGGATTTAAATTCGTTGCTAATCCAAAAAATAATGGAGAAGCCAACAATCGTACTTGTTAAAATAGATATGAGTTGGCCTATTCCTATCACGGCCAAAGTTGATTTCCAATGATTCATTGTGCTAATATTTCATGCGTTTATAGATAAGTACTTTCGTACATTAAGCAAAACGAAATTCTATCCACACAAAAAACTTGTATTATAATCCACTCCTGACGTTGGAATACAATAACAAATACTTTCAGGACGATGTAAAGTCCTGAAAAATCAAACTGAATGGATAGATAAATATTAGTCTTTTCTCATCGGATTCTTTTAATATCGCTACTCTTTTATTATGTAGTGGTTGTATTATCTTAAATAAAACAAAAACACCCGACTTTACATTCTTGGGTGTAAAACTGGGTGTTTGTTTTGCAATTTGCTGATTTTCAGCGTTTGTTGCGGAGAGAGAGGGATTCGAACCCCCGGAGGTGTGACCCTCAACGGTTTTCAAGACCGCCGCAATCGACCACTCTGCCATCTCTCCTTGCTTGTGGTTTGCGTGTGCAAAGGTAGAGGATTTTTGAATATAATCCAAATTTTCAATGATAAATTTTTGGTTTTTCTGCGAAAAATCGTGTCTGGGCTTGGGGATTATGTGGTTTCGGTGGCGGAGGGTATGGCTGATGTGTGGATGTAGTCGCGGATTTTGTTGTAGCTGTAGATTCCGAGGAGGGGGAGGGCGACGCCGGCGATGCTGTAGAGTATCCAGAAGCAGTCGTCAGGGGCGTAATCGTGGATGACCATATGGCAGCCTATCTGTGCCGGGTCAAGGGAAAACCACCATATTTTTATTAGACTTACGGCTTTGAAGGCTATGATGTGGAATACGTATATGTAGAGGGTCATGGCTCCACAGTAGGTGAGGAAGCGCCGGGCGATGCCGTCGGTGCTGGCCAGCCAGAGGGCTATGCGGTCAAGTACGAGGAATCCAGCCAAGCCTGTGAGGGGTAGGGTGAGCACATCAATCATCTGAGGCGTGAGATTCATGCCTTTCCAGTGGAGGTGCGCACCTATGCACAGGAATCCGATGAGTATGGCAATTTGCCATGCCTTGAGTGAATAGCGGGACAATAGGCTGTGGAGGAGTGGACCCATACTGAAGAAAAACAGCCCCCATGTCTCACGTATGCCACCTTGGACCACGGTGGGTATGCGCAAACCGGTGCTGATTTTAATCAAGGCGAAGGATAACGCGGCAGCTCCGATTATGGCTGACACCCATGCTAATGACAGGCGCGGGAAGAAATGTCTGATGAATTTCACCAATACCATATAGAGCACGGATACGATGAGGAGTGCCCTGAAGAACCAGAATGCCCCTGCCAGAAATTCGTCATATCCACCCATGGAAAATATGATGAGGAAGAACCGCTGGACGAATTGCGAGAGGGTGTAGGGATGGGTGACTCCTCCCTGCACGTTGCCGTACTCCTCGTTGAGGATGCCGAGCGAAAACATCAGGTTATGAATTACGAGGAAGAACAATGCCCACTTGACGAACGGCAGATAAAGCCCCTTGGCGCGGCGTTTGACATAACCGTATGGGTCGGTGAGATTTGCTTCTTTGAAGAAATATCCGGCGGCGATGAAGAATACCGGCATGTGAAACAGGTAGATGAAATTGGTGATGATGCTGTAGGCTTCGGCATGTCCTATGACCATGAGGATGATGGCGATGCCTTTGACTATGGCTATGCGGTCGTTGCGGTGGGTGTTCATGGGGGCAAAGTTAGTGATTCTCGCCACAAGTGGCGAGCACGAGGGTAAAAAATAAGCGAGGGCAGCCTTGAAGGCTGTCCTCGCTGGAGTATGGGCGCGATGGCTCGGATTATTCCTCGTTGTTGAGGATTTCGAGCATCTTGATGGCACTTGCGGGGATGCGTGTGCCAGGACCGAAGATGGCTGCTACGCCGGCTTTGTAGAGGAAATCGTAGTCCTGAGCGGGGATTACGCCGCCTGCGGTCACGAGGATGTCCTCTCTGCCGAGTTTCTTAAGCTCTTCGATTACCTGGGGTATGAGAGTCTTGTGACCTGCGGCAAGTGATGACACACCGAGGATGTGCACGTCGTTTTCGACAGCCTGACGGGCTGCTTCGGCTGGGGTCTGGAACAGGGGACCCATATCCACGTCAAATCCGCAGTCGGCGTAGCCGGTAGCCACGACTTTGGCACCGCGGTCATGTCCGTCCTGACCCATTTTTGCGATCATGATACGGGGTTGACGACCTTCGCGCTTGGCGAAATCTTCACACATCTGCTGAGCCTTCACAAAGTCAGGGTCAGACTTGGTTTCTGCTGAGTACACGCCTGAAATAGTTCTGATTACTGCTTTATAACGGCCTACGACCTCTTCGCAGGCATCTGAAATCTCTCCGAGGGTGGCGCGGAGTCCGGCAGCCTTGACGGCGAGGTCAAGGAGATTGCCCTTCTTGGTGCGGACACACTCTGTGATGTCGGCAAGGGCTTTCTTGACAGCCTCCTCGTCACGGTGAGCCTTGACTTCGTTAAGACGCTCGATCTGCTCGGTGCGCACCTGGGTGTTGTCGATTTCGAGGATGTCGATGGGGTCTTCGTGGTCAAGACGATATTTGTTGATGCCGACGATGGTCTGCTTGCCTGAGTCGATGCGCGCCTGTGTGCGGGCTGCAGCCTCCTCGATGCGGAGTTTGGGCAGACCTGTCTCGATAGCTTTTGCCATGCCGCCGAGTTTCTCGATTTCCTGGATGTGCTCCCATGCGCGGTGAGCTATCTCGTTGGTGAGGGCTTCCACGTAGTATGAGCCTGCCCAGGGGTCAACCTGCTTGGTAATCATGGTCTCCTCCTGGATGTAGATCTGGGTGTTACGTGCGATACGTGCCGAGAAGTCGGTGGGGAGGGCGATAGCCTCGTCAAGCGCGTTGGTGTGGAGCGACTGGGTGTGACCGAGAGCGGCGCCCATAGCCTCGATACATGTACGGCCGACGTTGTTGAAGGGATCCTGCTCGGTGAGCGACCATCCTGAGGTCTGCGAGTGTGTACGCAGAGCGAGCGATTTGGGGTTCTTGGGGTTGAACTGCTTTACAATCTTAGCCCAAAGCATACGGGCGGCGCGCATCTTGGCAACCTCCATGAAGAAGTTCATGCCGATAGCCCAGAAGAATGACAGACGTGGAGCGAACGCGTCGATATCCATACCGGCATTGACACCTGCGCGGAGGTATTCAAGACCGTCGGCAAGGGTGTAAGCCAGCTCGATGTCGCATGTAGCACCAGCCTCTTGCATGTGGTAGCCAGAGATGGAGATGGAGTTGAACTTGGGCATATTCTGAGAAGTGTACTCGAATATGTCAGCGATGATGCGCATCGAGAATTCGGGGGGATATATATATGTGTTACGCACCATGAACTCCTTGAGGATGTCGTTCTGGATGGTACCAGCCATCTCATCGAGTTTGGCACCCTGCTCGAGACCTGCGTTGATATAGAAGGCAAGCACAGGGAGCACTGCGCCGTTCATGGTCATGGACACTGACATCTTGTTGAGGGGGATGCCGTCAAAGAGCACCTTCATATCCTCAAGCGAGCAGATTGACACACCTGCCTTGCCGACATCGCCTACAACACGCTGGTGGTCGGCATCGTAGCCGCGGTGTGTTGCAAGGTCAAATGCCACTGACAGACCTTTCTGACCTGCGGCGAGGTTACGGCGGTAGAATGCGTTACTTTCGGATGCTGTGGAGAATCCGGCGTACTGACGGATGGTCCAGGGGCGCAGAGGATACATCGCACTGTAGGGACCACGGAGGAAGGGAGGCAGACCAGACACATAGTTGAGGTGTTCGAGACCCTCGAGGTCTTTCTTGGTATATACGGGCTTGACAGGGATGAGTTCCGGAGTAAGCCAGTCTTCACCTGCGCTTGCTGCCACGGCGGCATGCTGGGCAGCGAAAGCGTCTTGTGTGATATTTATATTTTTAAAATCGGGTTTCATCTATATATAAATTGAGTGGAAAGAGGCTATTACTTAAGAAGACGGGAATTGAAGTCACGGAGAGTGTCAAGCACGTTGCAGCGCACATGGATGAAGTCCTTGATGCCCTCAGCCTGGAGCTGTTCCATGCAAGCGGGTGCACCTGCCACTACAAACTCGGCACGTCCATCAAGATACTTGAACGCCTTGGGTGCCAGTTCGGCATATTCGTCGTCGCTTGAGCAGAGTACCACTACGTCGGCACCCTTTTCCATGGCAGCGTCTACGCCCGCTTCAACGGTGTCAAAGCCGAGGTTGTCGATAATCTCGTAGCCGGCGCAACCGAAGAAGTTGGTGGAGAACTGGGCGCGGGCAAGACGCATGGCGAGGTTGCCGATGGTGAGCATGAACACCTTGGGGCGGTGTGAGGAAGCTTCGGTAGAGAGACGCAGCTGCTCGAAGTCACTGGCGGCACGGCTCTTGTTGAGACCTTCGCCAGCTTCTGCGGCATCGTCGTGATGGCAACCGCATGAGCATCCGCAGTTTTCGATTTTCTGAGCGGCTGTCTCATTGATGTTGGGGAACTGGTTGGTGCCGAGCAGTATCTCCTTGCGGCGAGCCACGTCGGTGTGACGCTTGGCGTTTGACTCGTTGACGGCTTTCTGGATTTCGCCGTCGTTGACCATCTTGAGGAATCCGCCCTTTTCGTCAACAGACAGGAACAGTTTCCATGCCTCTTCGGCGATGGCTACGGTCAGGTGCTCTACATAATATGAACCTCCGGCAGGGTCTACCACCTTGTCGAGATGGCTTTCTTCCTTAAGCAGGAACTGCTGGTTGCGGGCTATGCGCTCCGAGAAGTCATCGGGGGTCTTGTATGGGGTGTCAAACGGAGTAGAAGTGATGGAGTCAACACCTGCGAGGGCTGCCGACATGGCTTCAGTCTGGCTGCGGAGGAGGTTGACGTGCGCATCATATATTGTCTGGTTGAATTTTGATGTCGTGGCGTGGACGTGCATCTTGGCTGCTTCCTCGCTTGCGCCGTACTGTGCTACAATCTGTGCCCAGAGCATACGGGCAGCGCGGAATTTTGCAAGCTCCATGAAGTAGTTGGAGCTTACGCCCATGTTGAATTTGATGCGGCGAGCCACCTCGTCGGCGCTGTAGCCGGCATCGGTCATCATGGTCATCCACATTGCGCCCCAAGAGAGGGCATAGCCGAGTTCCTGATAGATATATGCGCCGGCATTGCTGAGCATGTCGGAGTTGACAGCGAGCACTTTGAGCGCAGGTACATCCTTCACTGCGTCCATCAGGGCTGATGCTTCCTTGACGATGTCGCCAGGGAAAGCTGTGCCGTGGTTGAGAGGACGGCGGAGGGGATTGAAGTTGATAGAGCCGCGGAACACGTCAGCAGCGTTTCCTTTCTTTATGAGTGAAACCAGCTCGGTGGCAACTGCGACAGCTTTGCGGGGGCAGCAGGTGAGGTTGATTTCAACGGTTTTGAGGTCGATGCCGTTGAGGAGGACGGCAACGTCTGAGGGCTCCTTGACTGAGAAGCCGAGAGAAGTAACACCCTTTGTGAGAACCTCGGTGGCTTTGGCGTTAGCTGCGGCGGCATCGTCAGCTATGATTTCCTGACGTGTGAGCCAGTCGTTGGTGTTGCGTATGCCGCGGATGTAGGGGAATTCACCGGGGAGTACATCGGTGGTTTTGAGGTCGGCAATGTCCTCTGCGCGGTACATGGGCTGGAGATTGAAGCCCTCGTTGGTGCGCCATACCAGTTTCTTGTCAAACGGAGCGCCCTTAAGGTCAGTCTCGACTTTAGCTTTCCATTCGGCGGTAGAAATAGGAGGAAATTGTTCAAATAATTTTTCTTTGCTTTCTGCCATGGTGTGTGTTAATTGATAAAATGCGTTGTGAACCTTGTAATAGCTTATAAGGCGGTTTTTTACGAAGCAAATGTACAAAATCTTTGCCGTATGATGAAATATTTTGCTTCAAAAACAAGAGTTGTGAGTTTTGTTTCAACATGGTCGGGGAAAATAGATGTATATGGATGCCAGTGGTATTAAAATAATTTTGTAGTTTTGCACATTATGGATAAATCCGCATTAAGCAACATAAAGACTATTTCCATCAGGAATTTCAAGTCTGTGAAATCGGTGACGCTATCTGACTGTCGGCGCATAAACGTGTTGATAGGCAGACCCAATGTTGGCAAGAGTAACATCCTTGAAGCTCTTGCTTTGTTTGATGTGCCATATATGGTAAACTCATCAAACAAATCGCTGAAAAATCTTTTACGCATAGAAAATACAGGCGATTTATTCCATAATGGAGTTTCGTCATCTCCGGTGGAAGTTTCTGCCGATGAAAACTCTATAAGTGTAAGCCGTGGCTCTAACAATGGATTGTCAGTGGATATATCTATCAACGATGATATCTCCAAATATTCTTTCTCATCATCATTGATACTTACCACGAAGAAAGAGCCTGACGTATTACCCGATATACTTGCATATTTTTTCCCCAGGCATTTTACCTCCGAATCTTCAAATGTCGGCTTTTTACTTCCTCCTGCAGGAACAAACTTGATGGAAACGGTAGCTAATATGCCTGAGTTGAAGGAGAATCTTGCCAAGCTGTTCCACGGATATGGCTTGAAAATGATGTTTGATGCAGGCTCTCAGCAGATTAAGGCGATGAGGGAAAACGGTCTTGATATGTTCCTTGTCCCGTTCAGTTCTTTGGCTGATTCATTGCAGAGATTGATTTTCTACAAGGCAGCCATCGAGAGCAACCATAATAAAACGATATGCTTTGAAGAGCCTGAAGCCCATACATTTCCACCCTACATCTCAAATGTGGTAAATGATATTATCGCGTCTGGCAGCAACCAGTTTTTCATAACGACACATAGTCCATATGTTATAAGTTCGCTGCTTGAAAGTGCGGGTGATGATTTGGCTGTGTTTGTAGTTGATATGCATGAAAATTCAACCACTGTGAAGCGTCTTACCGATAGCCAGCTCCAAGAGGCGTATGACAATGGCATGGATATGTTTTATAACCTTGAAGCATATCTCTGACAATGGATCGGTGTGCGGATTTCATCATATCTGAGTGTTATATTGACACAAACCTTGTCGAAACTTTGGTATGTCTCGGTGGCTGTAATCATCAGAAAGGCTGCAATCAGGTTGCAAAAGTCATGCAGGAAAAGTTCGCCGACAGGTTTGCTGTAGGCATAATTGATGCGGATAAAAGAAAACCAAGTTACCTTAATGAATTCAGAGAGGTTGCATCCAGCGATCATCTCCAAGTTCTGCGTCATCATAAGCTCCCTCATTTTATTATTCTGGTACATCCAGCTGCAGATGGATTCATCCTGTCATGTGCCGAGGCTGCCGAAGTCAAGATTAGTGATTACAGCCTGTCTCCAATCTTGAAGGAATTTACCGCACAAACCAAAAATGTAATGTCAAACAAGGACATCCGTTTTAAACGGCTGTTCAAGTCCCTTGAAGATGTCGGCGAAATGAAACTGATGAAATCACTTCTATCATATCTCGCTAATAATACATATCAATCCTCTGATAGTGAAATAGCGACTATATTTGAGCGATTGGTATAATTGTCATCTCTTAGCGGTCGCTACAGGTAGCGATTCAATTCTGTTTTTTAAGCAGAGATGAGGTAATACCGACTCCAGCGGGGTCGCATACATTAGGCATGGGTCATACAATCCGTTAGGATTGGCTGACCCATGTTATTGTCACGCCGCCGATTTCCGCCGCTGTAGGTGGCGCACAGAGCATGCGTGGGTTGTGTGCCTCCTATGGAGGCATTGATCGGAAAGGGGTGATGTCACACCATGGTCAGCCAAGCCTTAGGCTTGTATGACCATGGCCTAATATGTTGACCTCCTCCGGAGGTCTCGAATACATGAGCCTCCAACGTTTAAGTTAACAGCATTTGGTAGTGAACCTACAATCCTTTCACAGGATGGCTTTGCAACATCCTTTGGGAGATTTCAGAGGGGGTTAGAAGGGGTAGCCGATGGCGAGGTGGAAGGCGAGGGATTTGCCGAAGGAGGGCATGTTGAAGTAGCCGCGCTTGCCGGTGTCGTAGGGGGCGTGGAGGGCGTAGCCGAGGTCGCCGCGGATGACCATCATGCCGAGGTCAAAGCGGAGTCCTACGCCTGTGCCGAGTGCTATGTCGTTGAGGAAGGTGGAGGCTTTCAACGTGCCGCCGGGGCGGTCGGGATCGTCTTTGAGCAGCCAGATGTTACCTGCATCGAGGAAGAGTGCGCCGTGGAGCGGACCGATGATGGGGAAACGCAGCTCGGTGTTGAGCTCGAGCTTGAAGGTACCTGTCTGGTCAAAGTAGCCGTTGGTCTCGGCTTCGGGGGGGCGGTAGCTGCCAGGGCCGAGGCTGCGGACGGTGAAAGCGCGGATGGAGTTGGCTCCGCCGATGTAGAACTGTTCGCTATAGGGCACTACGGCTGAGTTGCCGTAGGCATGTTCGGCGCCGATGCCTATGCGTGATACGAGCCATATGTCGCGGAGTCCGAGACGGTGTCCGTAGACGAGTTGGGTAGAGCCTTTGACAAACTGGCTGAAGGGGGTGTTGAGCAGTTTCATCTCGCCGGTCTTGCTGCCGAATGCCTTCCACAGACCCCACATGATGTTGCCGGCTTCCTGCACTGTAAATGTGAAGTCGACAGTGTTGCGGTTGTTAAAATTGCGGCTATAATTATATGTGTAGGAAATCTGTGGGATAAACTGGCTCTGGAAACTGAGGGCTATGGCCGGATTCTGCGCCATGATTGAGTCGAACTCATGGGTGGAGCGGAGCAGATTGGTGTAGGTCAGTTTGAAGAGGTTGAGGGTGTGGCTGACGTGGCGTGACGACTGCCAGTCGTAACTGAAAGCTCCGTCGAGCTGCCCGAGCATGAAGTAGTGGGGGCGGTTGAGGAAACTGCCCGAGAGAGTGATGCGTGTCCAATTCATGGAGTGGCGGCGGCGCGGGATGAATCTCGGGGCTATCAGGCGCGGGAATGCGAGCGATGAGGTGAGCCCGACTTCGTAGGAGTTGAACACCGAGCGGTTTTTGCTCTTGCCGGTCTCCCACTCGTAGGTGCCGCGTAGCTGTATGTTGAGCTGTTCGCCGCCGCCCCAGAGGTTGCGGTTGGTAACGCCGATGCTTGCGCCCGGACCGAGGTAGCTGTTGGATTTAGATGTGACGTTGACCTCGAAGTTGGCTTGCCACGGGGTGTCGAACGTACAGCCGATATATACGTCAAGCGTCGGGACTGATGCAGTGGTATCTCTGACCGCTTCGATGTCGATGGCGTTGAAAATGCCGAGGCGCGACAGATAGGTCTGCGTGCGGTTCATGTCACGGACGCTAAACACTTTGCCCGGACGGAAAGTGACGTTTTCGGGTATAATCTGCTTGCGCAGTTTGGATGGCTGCATCTGTATGAGAATTCCGCGATTGGTGTATGTGGTGTCGGGAGTTCCACCGCCGAGATGACGGTTGACCACGGTCTGGATCTTGCCGGTCACATATCGCTGCAGTGCATAATCGGGTATATTGGAGTCAAGTATCATCTTCATGGCTATGGAGCCACGTGTCATGGTGCTGTCGGCGAGATACTTGATGTATTCAGGTTTGAAAAAGTAGTAGCCGCGATTACGGAGCGAATTGGTGATGCGCACCCGTTCGGTGGCAAGCGAGTCGGTGCAGTAGCGTTGTCCGGCTTTGAGATATGTGCTGCGTAGGGCTATAGAGTCAATCATGTGATTGAGGTGGCAGGTGTCAGGCAGCAGGATTATGGAATCCATGTCATACACCGGACCGGTGGATATGTTATAGCGTATGGAGGCTTTCTTCTTGTTTTTACCCTGTACGAGTTCGTATGACGATGTGCCCTGGAAGTAACCGTTGTTGTCAAGAATCTCGTCAATCATCTTGGTGCGCACTTCGGGGCGGACATCGCTGATGAGTACGGGCTGCTGCACCAACTTCTCGTAAATCCACTTGCCGAGACCTCCTTTGGGTTCGTTCCAGTGGTTATAGACCCACAGTCCGATAGGGAAGGGGTAGCGGTAATAGGGGGATATGAGACAGTTGTTGGGAGGCACATTGATGGCACTCTTGACCTGACTGTTGAGTCCCGGAGCTTCCTTCACGCCTTCGGGTGTCTGTATTTTCAGCGGTTTGGCACCGGTGTAGAGTATCTCTCCCTCTTGCAGACGGCTTGTGGTGGAGCATCCTGTCGAAAGGGTCATGACGGCTGTTAGCAACGCCAATATGATATATATTGAAGAATATCGTTTCATGCGTCGGTGTGTTAATTAGTGCTGTCGGATGTCGCAGGGAGAGGAAAATTTTGTTCCTTGGGTTTGCGGAACTTGAACATGTCACGGAGCGAGTTGAGATTACGCTTGTAGACGAAGCCTACACCAGTGGATATTATCTCGCCCTCGATGATTTCATAGCCTGTGTGGCGGAAAAGCTTGATGTACATCGATCCGGATCGGTTGAGGAGATATTCAAACGATATGTTGTTGACGAGATTTTCGGCAAAGTTCTCATCAGCCTGCGGGTCGGTGGTATAACTGCCGCCTACAACGATGCGTATGCGGTTATTGAGCAGATTTTTGGATATCTGGTAGCTATAGTTGGTGGCAGTAGAGGTGTTGCCCTGCACGGTGGAGTTATATTGATCGATACCGAAGCTGATGTCGACAAACTTGACATTCGAGGCAAGGGTGTTGAGCTGCGATGCCAGGAACGAATAGAGCGGGTTGCCGCTTAGCCCGGCGTTTGCCTTTGTGCCCGGTCCGGTGTAGACACCATACAGGAGCAGGTTCATCGCCTGGTTAGCTCGCTGCTCGGGCGACATGGACGAAAGTTCATTTTGTATGGTGATGTCATCGTCACATGCGAGATCAAATACCACCTTCATGTTTTCAAGCGTGCCTGTCACATTGATTGTCACATCGAAGTATACAAGGCGCGAGTTGCCGCCATCGGGAGTGACATTGGCTTTCATGCGGTCGGTAGCCGATATGTTGAAGCCGGGATTCATCATGTCGCCTGTAAAGTTGACGAAACTTCCGTCTTTGAATTTGAAATCCTTTTCAGACATCAGAGGTGGAGTGTACTGGACTTCACCTTCATTGATGGTGTAGCGGCCGATTAGTCGTCCGGAATTCTGAGGTGACATGGTGTAGGTCAACTCTCCCTGACCGCTGATGGAGGCATGGTTTTTGCCGTCAGTCGAGATGTCGACATTAATAGTGGTGTTAGGCATAACTCGGAGTGTTGCAGCCAATGTCATGCTGCTCGTAGGAGCCTGTTTCGAATCGTCAGCTACTTGGGTGGTGTCGGAGAAGTTGACGAACGAAACCATGTCGCTTGTGCTCTGTGTGGTCAGTGCCGACTGAGAGGAGGTCATCACGTAAGTCACATCCGACCCTGACAGCAGAGCGACATCGGCATTGCAGTAGAGATTAGACATCGAGCCCTTGACATCGGCATTTATGCCAATGTAACCTTTGCCGTAGATGTCGGCACCTCTGGGGCGGCTGCTGTTGACCATTAGCATGTCGTTGCCTTCAAGATGAAGATTCATGCGCACGTCGGCAAGGTCATTGATGTCGGCTGAGCCGTTGATGGTCAGCGGATTGTCGTTGAGCGTATTTATGGCGAAATTGTTGAAACGTACGATGTTGCTGTCCACCGGGATTTTTACCTCGGAGAAGCGGTATGTCGAGCCTATCATGTTGACTTTGACTGCGGCGCTGTCAAATTGCAGATATCCGTCCATGACGGGTTTGGCTGGAGATCCTGTCAGTTTCATCGTGCCGTTGAGATTACCCTCAAGTTTTGCAGTGCCGGCGGGGAGGAACGGATTTGCCACGCTGAGAGGGAATTGTATCATAGACATGTCAAGCATGAATGGGCTTGTGCGTGTGCTGTCATTGAGGGCACCGTTTAGAGTGATGGTCTTTTTGTCGTTGACCCAGACTATGCCGTCAGCCCAGAGCGATTTGCTCTTGGGATTGTTGGCGACCTTTAGAGCCAGTCCGAACTTGCCCACCCTCTGGCGGTCATACATGAAGTCGTCAAGTCCTACGACGAGAGTACCTACAAGTTCATTGTTGACACGATGTATCTTAAGATTGGCAGAGGCTGTGCCCGACATCGGCGGAGCAAACGGCGAGATTCCTATCCAGTCCTCTATCTTTATTTCCTTGGCGGAGAGGACGAGTTCTTTCGGGGACGAACCTTCTTCGGGATTGGGTACAGGTCGTGTGAAGATATGAAGGGAGCTTGGCAGATTTTGCAACAGGAGGTCTGCCTCTATCTGCTTGGTATAGAAATTATATGAGAGGAAGTTGTCGGTGTTGAGTGTCCAGTTCTTATAAGCGATTACAGGGGCTTTGGGGACGAATTTCAACGTGAGGACTGAGTCTGCCATAGTGGATACGACACCGAGACGATAGCCCTGCTTGCCCTGGAGATTGTGTTGGTCGGCAAACAGTGCGAGTTTGTCGTCGGCGAGGAAACCGTTGACTGTCACATCTGCCCATTCTGCTAACGGACCTGGTCCGTTGTTCATCTTTGCGTTGTAGACGAGATATTTGTTGTGCTGGTTAACATGCATGGCTATGGAGTCGATGACATTAGTGCCCATGGCGAGGCGGCTGACCGCACCGTTGAGGTGCAGTAGCGAATCATTGCGCATGGTCATGTTCATATTGCCCAATGTGATGCCGCTCTGGGCGAGGACTCTTCCGGCTATGTTGTCAGATCCCATTGACAGGTCTATGTCTAATGGCGGTATGGCGCGCTGTAGTTGCAACACGTCGGAGCGTTTGGCTTTGATCTGGCTGTCTATGACTTTGGTGATGCGGTCGATTGCCGGCATGATGCTGTCCCACCGCTCCTTTATGGCACTGCGGAGCACGAGGTCCTCGGTCACCACATCGAGGGTTGTCAGCTGTTTGTCAGCTGATGCATGCAGTGTCAATGATGGCGTGTAGTAGCGTGTCGTATCCATCAGCCAGTCAAAATCGGAGATGTTGACATCCGCTATGATGCTTTCGGCGCGTGGATTGTACTGACCCTTGCCTGCGATATCTATGTGGCCGCGGCATGGCGTTGACATCAGACCGAGAGCATGCAGGTCAAGGTCATGTATCTCTCCGTTGAGCGAGCCCTTGATGATGCCCGAATCTATGCGGGCATGTGCACTCAGGTCAAGATTCGCGTCGGGATTGGCTGACTGCAGGAATGCGTTCATATCTCCATTCTTGGCATCAGCCTTCAGATGGGCATCAGTGTACGGCTTGCCGTTATATATGACTTTATCAACCATGATATCGGCAGCGAGCGAAGTTTTTGGTGACATGGGGTTGTAGCCGGCACCATCCAGATGTACGGTGGCGGATATGTCCCCTATGCCCAAGGAGGGCATGAATCCATCCACAGGAAATGAGGTGAGATCTATGTCTGCTTTGTATGCTTCCTTCCGAGCCACCCAGCGTCCGTCAGCAAGTAATTTACCTGAGCCCGTGGTCAGATTGAGATTGCCTGAGACATTGCCTGGATTGTAGTCGGCTGAGCCTTTGAGCTTAAGCGCAGGGATGGTTATGGTGGAGTCCATCTTAAGAGCGGCGAGTGTTGCCTTCACGGCTTTAGGATCTGTGACAGCCCCCTCGAAATTGATTCTGCCGCCCATGCGGTTAAAGTCGGTGATGTTTTTGACTTCACCGTTGCCTGCAAGGTTGAGCACACGAGGCAATTGGATTTTCACCTCTTTGACTTTCATGCGTGCCGGCGATCCGTCAGCATCCACTCTTATATTTATGTCACGTGGCTGGGGCAGAGCCTTTATCATCGGTGCGTATATCGGGAATGCCATTGAGGCATCATTAGCCGATAATATACCTTTAAGTTTGACGCCCAGTGGCAGATCGGGATCTGAAGTCATGTCTCCTATGCCCATACGGGCATCAAGTCTGATGTCGGAGCGTTGGGTGGCTATGTGGAAATCTGACGCCTCCATGGTCTTACCGTCCATGGCGAATGTGCCAGAGGCTCGTAGTTCAAGCCCGCATCGTTCAGTGGCGCGTAGGGTTGTCAATGGTACACGTATAGAAGTCCCTTTATTATAGAAGTCCGCTACAGCGATTTCAATATCCTTTGCCTGGAGATAATTGAAGTCAAGGCCTGGCATGGGATGTGAGCCAGTGGTCGCATAAAGTGCATTATCGGCTTGAAGGCGCACGGAATCGGCGGTTATTGTCCACATTTCATCATCTGATAGTGGGATTGAATCAGTTGGTGTACTACTGATGGTGTCATTAGATGATGCAGGAGCTGTAAGATACATGGCGTTGACACCGCTGACTGACAGCATTGCGGCTTTGATGCGGCGGTTGGCGATATCCACCAGTCCTGATTTCAATGTCGCATCTCCGATATGGGCAGAGAGGGTGTCAATAGTCGGCGGCATGCACATCCGATAGTCTATGTTGGCGAGACGGATCTGTGTGGCACGTATGGTCAGGGGTTGCATAGCTGCCGTGTCTTTAGGCGTGACATCCGTTGAGTCCTTCATTATGAGTGTGACACGGCCACCATCTATGAGCGCATTTCCGACATCTATGGAACCACGGCTGAAGTTCATGTTGCCGTTGTCTATGTCAGCTTTGTCGATATTGGCTCTGAGCCACATGATGCTGTCGGAGTTGCCGAGCTGATAAAAGACCGATTTCGCCGAGAAGCCTTCAAGTGCGATGTCGCCACGGAGCAGCGGCAGCATCGCTACACGAATCTCTGCATTGCCGGCAGTAGCCATGGTGTCTCCATTGCTCTCGATGACGAGTACATCGTCAACTGATAGATTTAGCGGAAATTTGAGCCTCAGGTAACCTATGTCAATAGTCATGCCGGTGGATTTGCCGATCTGACGGCATGCGAAATCCACTGCCCAGTTTTGCACCGGAGGAATATATAGCATTACGGCTATGATGAGGGGTAACCCTATGATTATACCGATTACCCAGGCGGAGATTTTAATTATTTTGGATGCTGCGACTTTTGCCACCTTGCACTATGGGATGAATTTGTAATATCTGTTACCTATAATCTTAAATAATCGGCATCAGTTGATAGATGCCGGTCATTTTAGTTATATTTTTAACCCCAAAATTAGATGTTTTGTTTGAAATCTTTTTTCTTTTTTGCGTGATTTTAAACTTATAACTATATTTGTGATGCTTAACAACATTATCGCATTATATATCATACTTAACCAGCAAAATAACACAGCCATGTCTAAAACCAATTTTGATACTCTGGACAGTAACATACTCCGGACACTTTCGGACAATGCACGCAAACCGTTTCTTGAAATCGCCCGCGAGAGTAATGTCAGCGGTGCTGCAGTGCATCAGCGCATACAGAAACTGATTTCGGCTGGCGTCATCAGAGGCTTTGAATCAGTGCTTAATCCTTCATCGCTCGGATATGAGACATGTGCTTATGTAGGTCTGTATCTTAAGGACCCCAGCAAATTTGACGAGGTGGTTGAGGAACTCAAAAAGATTCCCGAGGTAGTGGAGTGCCACTTCACCACAGGAAAGTATGACCTGTTCATCAAGCTTTATGCTTACAACAATGACCATTTGCTCTATCTGATCCACCACTATTTCCAGCCGTTAGGTCTGGCGCGCACCGAGACCATCATCTCGTTCAAGGAGGTGTTCAGACGCCAGGTGCCTCTAGATCCCACGCCTGTGAAGTGATTCGTTGCGGATAATCATCCAAAATATATCTTTACATAAGATGAATGTGAAAATACTGCTCATCGATGACGAAGAACCCATCTGTGAGATATTGAAATACAACCTCGAGAAAGAGGGCTACGAAGTGGATTGCGCATACAGCGCAGAAGAGGCTTTAGAGCTTGATCTGCGCCAGTATTCGCTATGCCTCGTGGATATAATGATGGAACGTCTGAGCGGATATGACTTTGCCAAAGCGGTGAGGAAGAATCCCGAGACTGCCAATCTGCCGTTGATATTCTGCTCGGCTCTTAACGGGGAGGATGATACAGTGATGGGGCTTAATATCGGTGGTGATGACTATATCACCAAGCCGTTTGTGATTTCCGAAGTCATAGCGCGAGTGCGTGCCGTATTGCGTCGGTCGATGGCTATGAATATCGCCAAGGAGAAATCAAGGGAGGTACAGCAACCGGCAAAGACTGTTTCGTTTGAAGGCATCACTGTGGATCTTGATGATAAGATATGCACCCTTGACGGCGAAGATCTCAATCTGACCAAAACCGAGCTTGAACTGATCACGTTCTTCCTTCAGCATCGTAACCGCATATATTCGCGCGATGAAATCATCAAGAAGATATGGCCTGACGATGTGATTGTCACTACCAGAGCCATTGATACCAACATCGCACGACTCCGTAAGAAGTTAGGCCGCTACGGTAATAGCATCGTCACACGTATGGGCTTCGGTTATGGATTCAAAGAGACCGAATAAGCTTGGCAAGAAACTGAAATTACGTTCAGGAAAAAGGCGCCTGTCATATATGTGGCGCATATTTATCCCGACCGTAGCCATGGTATGGCTACTCATGGCCGGGATATTGGTGTATCAATACAACAGGGAGGTAAATTATCATACGGAAAACATCAATTCGCAACTTCGTATCATCAACCGTTACATCGTTGACAGTTATGAGCGTGAAGCGGATCTGGAGCGTATGATGGGTTTTCTTGACCAGTATTTCGAGAACACCATGTTTAACGAGATACGTGTCAGCATCTATAACGCCACTGGAGATCTCCTTTATTATATAGGGCGTCCCATACCCAAGGAATTCAATGGGGAAGACCCCATTACGGAGATAAGAGAGGATGAACAGGAATTAGGGTATGATCCAGATGCAGATGCCAATAACAAGAAGAACCAGCTGTTTTATTATAAGGCTACCAAAAGCAGCGACGGCATGCTGTATGTGCGCACTGGTATGCCTTATAATGTGACAATAGCGGATGCGATCTCATCGGCGAGCGGGCTGTGGATTTTCATCCTGTGTCTGGGCGTTTTCTGCACGGTGCTTGTATATCTGGCGACACGCATGCTGTCGCGGAATATCATGTTGCTTCATGATTTTGCGAGCCGTGCCGCCTCGGGTAATGAGATAGAGCATCTATATGACTTCCCTCATGACGAACTCGGTGACATATCCCGTCAGATAGTAAGTCTGTACCGGTCACGTCTTGAAGCCGTATCGGAGTCAAGCCGTGAGCATGACATCGCGCTCCATGCCGTCGAAGAGAAAGCCCGTATCAAAAGTCAGCTTACCAATAATATCAATCACGAACTTAAGACTCCTATAGGAATCATAAAGGGTTATCTTGACACTATCTTGTCAGAGCCAGATATGCCCGAACCGACGAAAACAAAATTTTTGGAGAGGGCTCAGGCTAATGTCAATCGTCTTTGCGGTTTGCTTAACGATGTCTCGACCATGACCCGCCTGGAGGAAGGACAGGAGAAGATACCCTCGTCGGAGGTGGATTTCCATGATCTGGTGTTCCAGCTCCACAGCGACTACAAGCAGTCCAATTCGGGTGGAAACATGAAGTTTACATACGACATCCCGTTAGGATGCAAGGTAAAGGGAAATACCAATGTGCTGACCTCTTTACTGACCAATCTCATACGCAATGCCGTGATGCACTCACGTGGCACGGCGATGTCACTGAAATTGCTGAGTGAGAGTCCGAAATTCTATACTTTCTCGTTTTCGGACAATGGCACCGGTGTGCCTCAGGAAAGTCTGCCGCATCTGTTTGAGCGTTTCTACAGGGTTGATACGGGTCGGTCGCGCAAAGCGGGTGGTTCGGGTCTCGGACTGCCGATTGTGCGTAACGTGATAATGGTGCTTGGTGGTGCCATTTCAGTCAGGAATCAGTCGACAGGTGGTCTGGAGTTTATCTTCACCTTGCCGAAGTGGCAGGACAAGAGGGGGCTGTAAATATCAATCTATAATCATACCTTAGGCATAGTAGAGTCGCGACCTACTACTGATCAATATTTTGTGACGTGTGTCTGACGAGATGATATTGTCTCGATTTACTATGCTAAACACTGTGTAACTCTTGTAGGGACATGCCGTGGCACAATGTCACTAACTTAAGCTAATCTTGTTCTTCCCATATTAGCGCCCGAAAGGGCGCATCTTCCTCGTAACCGAGGGGCTTGCCCCTCGGTAAACGTCAACCTCTGTCACGTGCTGCGCTTTGCCGCAGCGCATCAAACGCTGTGATGCTCAACATGATAGGACTGATGCGCTGCGGCAAAGCGCAGCGCGTACATTCTCCATCTCTAACCGAGGTGCAACCCCCTCGGCTAACAGAGAGATGCGCCCACGAGGGGCGCGACTTGCTTGAAAATCCTTAAGTTAGTGACATTGTGCCATGGCATGTCTAATCTGCAAGTGCTTGAGTGTCAGCAGACATGCCATGGCATGTCCCTACAACATACGAATGGTTATCAACGACTGCTCTTTTGCGGTCGCTACATGTAGCGACCCTACAAGTGTGTTGTAATTCCTTTTTTATACGATGGCAATTGACTGAGGGTTAGAGGCGGCTCGCCCAAAAGTCGAGGAAGCGGCGTGCCACTACTTCACAGGAGTTGTGTTTTTCTACGAATTGGCGTGACTGGCTGCCTCTTTCGGCTATGAGTGCTGGATGGAGTACAACATCTTCAATTGTATTGATCAATCCAGCCATGTCGGTCGGGGCGTTGATGATAGGACGGAGGTGGTGCTCGTTGATGTAATCGTAATATTCAGGCTCTGCACCGCTGATGACGTTGAGCCCGTATGCCATTGCCATGAGGGCTGTAGTGGCAGGGGTGTAGCTGTAGATTTGATCCATGACTACGTGAGAGTCGCGCATCAGGCTGATAAATTCGGTAAATGGGCGGTTTTCGACTATGGTCAGAAGTGCGCGGTCGGGATGACGCGATATTACTTCGCGAGCTGCCTCTTCAAGCATGTCTGTACCTTTCATGGGCATGCGCGTGCGGTCTCTGCCGAGAAATATTTTGATCTTGTCGGGTTGCTCAGGTAGCATGATTGGATTAAATGCCGACGTGTCAATTGGTATGCCTCCATATGCTGATCTTTCTGCCCCCAACGCCCGGCGCATGCCAAGTTCATACTCATACAGCACAGAGACAGCTCCGTTGATGTGGTCAAGGGCATAACGCTGGTAGTCTACAAGACCTGGGTCATGCCATTTCTCCCATAAATCGGGATTCAGTTTGCGCCACCGGGAAGGTTCGTTTCCCATGTGCCATTCTGAATAGCGCAGCGGTGAGTCTGCGGCAGCAACCATGTCAAGATAGGCGATGTCTGTGCTCATGGCAGTCAGAAAGACGGCTCCGTTTTTGCGTTTCAGTCGGTCGAATATGTAGCGCAGCCTTTGAGGTCTGAGTTGCACGAAATTAAGGTCGTTGAGAGCCACAATGTCATATCCGCGCAGGTATCTGTGCATCGGACCGAGCATCTTCCAGAACAGATGCAGTCCTCCTAATTTGCCCGAATGTCTTGTCAGATCAAGGTCACGCTCGCACTGCATCCAAGCAGAGCCGTCAGATATAAGTGTTACCTCGTGTCCTTGGTGACGCAGTCCTGTAGCCAGGGCGCGGTGGCAGTTGCTATAGTCTCCGAGCAATAGGATTTTCATATTTGTGATGCTGTTTCCATTAACAAAAATAGGGAAACTGAGATGGTTTTGCAAATTGGGAGAGATAATTGTGAGGATATTTTAAACAGGAATCTTCTGTGGGTTGTTTAAACAGTAGATTTTAACAGAGATTAATGTAGTTAGATTATGAAGATTTTAAAAAGTATGAGGGAATGTGCTGCTGTCATGTTGATGTCGCTGTGGCTTCCTGCATGGGCTGACGGTATAACTATCTCTATAGTCAGAAGCGAAGCCGTAAGCCCTGACGAGATAGACGTGGAGTATTATGTATCGGCAGATGGACTGACTGATGCCGGATCCCTGACATATGATGTGTCGCTGGAATACATGATGGCAGATGAATTCGTGCCTACGATTTTAGAGCAGACTACTACTGCCAAAACGTCTCATGTATTTGAGATGACGAATCTGCCTCCTGATTCCACGATTACAGCCGTCATGAAGGTCTCGGCTACAGTGCCTGGAGTCGCAACCCCGTTGACTGCTGAGACGGAAATCAAGGCAAAGACACTGGCGATTCCGATCTTGATAGGGACTCTTCCTGGCGGAAACGACCATATATGGAGTGCGAACTATGGCATCAGGGGCGAGGTTTTTGACGCAGACACTTTCGGACGATGCTATTATTACACTACATCTTTCGTAGGAGAAGGTGCTTTCAGATTTATTTCAAAGCTCGGGCGTTCGACTACCGACTGGTCTACTGTAGATAAAGAGCCTATATATGCACCGTCACAGGACCGTCAGGATGTCACGTTTGATCAGTGGTATCCATATGAGGTGTTCATCGACACTAATTCACCATGCGCGTGGAGGATTCCGAATTTCAGATCGGGTGATACCTCTGAATATACAGTGCAATTGAGTTTCAAGAAAAAGGCGGTGCTGGTAGTGCATCAGGATTATCCCACCGATGTAAGCGATGTCAGTATTGATAATGCCGATGGAGGCACAGTGGATGTGTATAATATGCAGGGAACGATGCTACGTCACGGAATAGCCAAATCCGAGGCAACACTCAATCTCGCCCCCGGACTCTATATCATAGGCCACGAAAAGATCTACATCCCTTAGCCAGATATATATTCCTTATCAACAAAAGAAGCCCGCTGAATTCAGCGGGCTTCTTTTGTTGTCGTAGCGGAGAGAGAGGGATTTTTTCTCGCGAATAGTCCATCTCCTATCCTCTGGTACTAAACCTATTACATTCTTTGCGTGAGTGGTTATTGTCCGAGATTTGTCTGAGGTGTTTGGATGCCTTGGGTTGCTTTCAGGATAGCGATTGTATCCTCAAGATTGGCAATCCTTTTGTCTTTCTCCGCCAATAGGATTTCCAGGGAATGGGTGTCGGGCGAGCATCCGACTTGGATATCCCTAAGCCGATGTCCCCGTCCTTCAACCCATACTCCGTTGTTGTCACATCCTGATAGCGCCCCGGGCTTTCTATCAAAAAACATATCGGTTGGCACACCAAAAAAATCAGCAATGGCTTCAAGCTTGTCAACCCGGATCTGACCCTCTATAACCTGTTTTACAGAACCGTTCCATTGCTTGCCGAGGGCTGCAAGGAATACTTTGTTTTTTATGCCTCTCTCTCGAAGAAGCTCGTAAACTTTGTTTGGGTTATACATCTGTAATTCAATTATGTAACGTTTATTAACTAATGAAATCTATTTTATTTAATAGATGATTAGTATTAAATTTATATCTTTGTTACAAAATTAATGATTTGCCATGTTTTGTCATAATTTTAATCTAACTTTTTCGAACAATGTATATATATGACTACTTTTCTGGTCTTTCAAGACCGCAAAGAGTTCTTTTCCGTAGCATTGTCCTACCAGAGCTCGGCATTTCTTCCGCAGCCTTTTATATGAAAATGAGAAAAAAGACATTTTCAAAAGCTGAGATTTTTTTTATCTGTCACATAATAGAGACAATGAGGGCATCATGGGCGGGATAGAGTTTTATACTGTCCCGGACGGACGGGTGTGTTTTACCACGGATGGTGTACAGTCGTTTGTGTTCTCCCCCGAGCATGTACATATCACTGAGCTTGTAATAGAGACCATGGAAAGGTATTATCCCGACGCTGTTATCCGTCTCAGAAAGATATATAAAGGATCCAGAGCAAACCGTCAATTCTACCTTTACAGGATAGCGCACAGGTTTATCAGATGTAATTTCGGTGAATATGACACGTTGCATCACGATCTAACTGATTGCAAGACATTTAATCTGGAGCAGGTCAAATGTCCGTTGAGAGGGGAATGCCCTGAAGAAGGGTGCATCTGCAATCCGAGATTCCATAGCCCTTTTTCTCCTCGAGAGGAAGAGGTCGTTAAATGTCTGGCAGAGGGATACTCAAGGGGCGAGGCTGCCGAGAGACTGTGCATCTCTGTCAATACAGTCAACAGACATATAGATAATATCAAAACACGTTTGCAACTCAGGCATACGTATAACATCATCTCTTTGTATTCATCGATGCCGGTTCTTCGGACATAGGGATAAAAATATATAAATATGATTCCGCAGAGTATTGTCGAGGCAGTTCTGGACGCAACAGACATCAAAGCTTTGATTGAAGAGGATCTCCCGCTTAAACGGCGAGGGGCTAATTATGTTGCTTGTTGTCCGATACACAAAGAAGATACGCCATCTTTTACCGTACAACCTGTCAAAGGCATCTTCAAATGCTTTGGGTGCGGTGTCGGAGGTGATGCCATAAAGTACCTCAAGGAGGCAAGAGGCATGTCGTTTGAGGAAGCAGTGAGATACCTTGCAGGACAACATGGAATACAGGTAGAAGAGAAAGAGGAGACGCCGGAGGAAATACAGGAGCGTGCCTATAAACAGGAGCTTTTTAATACCAATAAGATAGCTCTTGACTTCTTTAAGTCGCAACTGCTGTCCGACAATCCTAAAGCTAAGCTGGCACGTGATTACGCCGTCAAAAGATGGGGAAAGAATGCTATTGCAGAGGAATCTATGGGGTTTGCTCCAGGAGGAAACGCCTTGTGCAACTGGATAGCTTCGAAGGGTCATTCTTTGCGGTATTTCGTTGATTTGGGGCTCGTTTCTGAAAAGGATGGCAAATATAGAGATTTCTTCTTTAATCGTCTTGTAATCCCGATTAAGGACAGACGTGGTAAAATTATCGGATTTACCGCCAGGGTATTTGATGACGCTGACCCAAAATATCTCAATTCCAAGGAGTCGCCGATATATTCCAAAGGTAAAAGCCTGTTCGGTCTCGATGTCTCCGCCAAGGAGATTATGAAAAATGAGCTGATCTATATCGTCGAGGGTGCGCCGGATGTATTGCGTCTCCATTCTATCGGTGTTTATAATGTGGTGGCATCCCTGGGGACGGCATGGACTGAGGATCAATTCGGTTTATTGCGGAGGTTTGGAGCCGGGCTGTGCTTCATCCCGGACAGTGACCAGGCAAAGACCGGGGAAGATTTCGGAGCTGGCATTAAGGCTGTAATCAAGAACGGTGCCAAAGCTATAAAAGCAGGTTTTACGGTTACTGTCAAGGAAATTATACCTGGCAAAAAGGATAAAGACCCTGATCCGGACAGCTATATAACTTCCCGCCACATTTTGGATGCCATTGAGGAAAGCGACTTCATACCATGGATGGCAATGAAGCGGGCTGCCGGCAAAGATACGTCGGCGGACAAAGCCAAGATTGTCGGCGAGATTGCTCCGCTGCTGGCTCATGTAGCCGAACCCCTTAAGGCGAAGCTTTACATAAAACAGATATCCAAGATACTTGGCATACCTGTTACTTTTCTGTCTTCCTCGGTCAACGAAGAGCGTCATCGCACAGATGAAGCACGTAAGGCTAACGAGAAACTCATCGATCAGGAACTTTATAAAAAATACGGATTCTTTGAGCGTGGCAATTGCTACTATTCTTTAGCGGACGGAGGAGAGGAGAAGCTTTGGAGCAATTTCGTCATGGAACCGCTGTTTCACATACGCGACCAGCTCAATCCAAAAAGACTGTTCCGGATAACGAATGAGAATGGTTTCAAGGAAATCATAGAGTTTAAACAGAAAGAGCTTATATCTCTGTCCGATTTCAAACAGAGGATAGAGGGCATAGGTAATTTCATATGGGAGGGGTCGGACAAGTCCCTCGGTAAATTGAAGCGTTTCCTGTACGAAAAGACCGAAACGGCTCAGGAGGTTACTCAGCTCGGTTGGAACCGGGACGGTTTCTATGCTTTCGGAAACGGCATCTTATGCAACGGACAGTGGCATGATACTGACGAATACGGCATAGTCAGGCTGGGCGACCTTGGCAACTATTATTTGCCGGGATCTTCGGTGATATACAAGGGAAATAAAGAGCTGTTCCAGTTTGAGCGGAGATTCGTGCACACAAAGATTTCCGAGGTTTCTTTACGTAGCTATGTAAATCTACTTATTGATGTTTTCGGTTTTAACGCCAAGGTCGGCATATGCTACATACTGGCTACTTTGTTCAAAGACAGGGTTACCTCTGTGACCAAGAATTTCCCTATTTTGAATCTGTTCGGTCCTAAAGGATCGGGCAAGTCGGAACTTGGGCATTCGCTCATGAGCTTCTTCATCATAAAGAACGAGCCAGCTAACATATCGTCATCGACGGATGCCGCACTGGCTGATATTGTCGCCCAGTCGGCTAATGCGCTCGTGCACCTTGACGAATATAAGAATACGATAGAACTGCCGCGCCGGGAATTTCTGAAAGGTCTGTACGATGGTGTGGGTCGTTCGCGTATGAACATGGATCGCGACAAAAAGAGGGAGATGACAAGGGTTGACTGTGGTGTATGCTTGTCCGGGCAGGAGATGCCGACCATCGATATAGCATTGTTCTCCCGTCTGATTTTCTGCAGATTCGATGCGACCGAGTTTAGCATAGAACAAAAACGCCGTTTCAACGCTCTTGCTGAGACTCGCGACAAAGGCTGCTCGCATCTCGCCATTGAGATACTCAAGCACAGGAAGAAATTTGAGACGGATTTTCCAGCTATTTACAAAATGGTGCTCGATGATTTTGAGACTGCTCTGCATGGCGAGGTCATAGAGGATCGCATTTATCGTAACTGGGTCGTGATTCTCGCAGCTCTCAGAACGCTTGAAGGTGTATTGGATCTGCCTTTCGGATATTCGGAGATGCTGCCGGAATGCGCTAACGCTGCCGTGAAGCAGAACTCCGAGACACAGGCTAACAATGAGCTTGGTGTATTCTGGAACACGCTTGACTATTTCCATCAGTCCGGGGAGGTGTTTTACGATTCAGACTATCGCATCAAATATGTAAAGTCGTTCAGAGGCAGAGGCATGACGGAAGACATTGTATGGCCGGATACGCGACCAGTCTTGTACCTGTCAACTAAGCGAGTGTTCATGCTGTTTAAGCAGAACGCCAAGAATATCGGCGATGCCAAGGTGTCCCTTGATTCGCTGAGGTATTATCTTGAGCACTCGAAGGAGTATCTGGGCACCAAGTATTCCGTCCGTTTTAAAAATCTGTCGAATAAGGTTGAAACTGCGGCTGTCAGAACGACGTCACTGGGAACAAAGGAGGTGGTGCAGACATCTCGTGTGGATTGGGCTTTGTGTTTTGACTATAAGCTGCTTTCAGAGCGATTCGGCATAAATCTTGAGGTGTCGACGGAGGCTTTTGATGAAGATTCCATATAGGCGGAACTTCCTTATTGTCGTTGGTTTGTAGGGTCTGATAGCATCGTTCCATTGCGGGACGATGCTCTTTTTTATCCTTTAAGCTTGAATATTTATTCTGGATTTTTTGAGGCGATTTCCTGTTCTACATGTTCTACATATTCTACATATCTGTTTATCAACTGATTAGATATGTAGAACGATGTTGCATCCGTTCTACAATATTCTACAAAATGGCTATTTCCATTCAAAGTATCTACATTTTTTACAATTTCTACCTGTTTTCTACACTTTTGGATTTGTTTATATGCTTGGTTTATAGTTGTTTATGGAAATGTAGACAGTGTAGAACGTGTAGAACGCAAAATATATGTACCAACTTAAAACGCTAAAATATATTATATACTCGGATTTCCAATGTTATTTTAGAGTTAAATCGCTGATATTTACTATCTTTGCGTAGTCACTTTCTTGTTATGAGTAAATACCTTCTCTACCTGCCATTAGAAAAATACTTGTCGCAATGGCTTGTTAATGCTCTTGGTAAGCCTGTCACGTTTCCCCATGGGAGCAGTGAGAATGCAGTCATCCGGACATATTTGCAGAAAATGCCGGAGGATGCTAAACCGGATACGTCCGATGAATCATGTGTTCCTATATGCATCCCTGATTCGGTAGCCAAGCCTCCGGAGACATACAATTACATGGGTCCGAGGGGTAAGGCTGCTGTGAGAGAAGCTATCAAGACGTTGTTTATCCGCAATCTGTGGTCAGATATAGATCCTATATCTGCATCTAATGTGGGGCTTAACAAACTGATTTCTGCATGGTGTGAGGTACATGGCATTTCCATTGACCAGGCGGAAACTGTAAGGCAGATTTATTATCGCATCCGTAAGAGATATGCGGACAAAAACATCAACCTCAGGGATAGCTCAAGAAAAAAGAATACATGACAGGGCTGTTTTTAAGGTTTTTGCAACAACTTGACACAGATTGCACAACCCCGCACAACCCCGCACAACCTTAAACAGATATGCACAAATACATTAATCGTCTTCTTATAGCCAACCCCGGTCAGTTGCGGAATATTGAAATTATCAGAAGAGAGGGATTTTTTTCGGCTGTTCATCTGATGTATTGGAGGGCGTTTGCCGAGCTGCCTATAGTGGGACTTGCCTCATTGGAATGTACGGACGAAGTTTCAAATGGTGCTTTGATTCGTACTGCAACAATAAAAGCGCAGCTGTTGTTTCATGGTTCTTCAGTCCGAAGAAACTCCGTCTATCTTGCCGAATGTGTGGACGGTTCCCGTTTCTTGGTCGGTTCTGACCGTCCGCCGGTGCCTCTGACTCTTAAAGAGTGTGTTGTTCCTGACAAAGCATCCCAGCCGTGTCAGACGGTAATTACTGTCACGTTGACTGATACTTTGGGAATTTTGGAGGTAATCGGCTGATTTACCTGTCTTTTTATGCTCTGATGCTGCGGTCTACCTTTGCGTAAAATCATTTTTTCCGCATGGTATACCAGCTTATCATTGATGAAATCATAGGGCGTTGGGGCTACTCTAAACAGTATGTCCGCAATGTCCTGTCGGGATACAAGGGAAAGCATCTGGACGTGCGCATATCTTCGCTGGGCGGAGACCTCGACCATGGGCTTGACATAAGGCAGCAATTTGTGGATCATGGGGATGTGACTGTCTATCTTACCGGTTTTGTCGCTTCCGCTGCCACCATCATAGCACTCGGAGCCAAACGCATCTGCATGAGCAGATATGCAATGATTCTCGTGCACAAGTGCTCCAATTATATCGATGTATGGGGCAATTACAATGCTGACGAGATTGCGGCTCTTATAGAGTCTCTGGAAGCCAACAAGAGCGAGAATGAGAAAATAGATGTTGTCATAGCCAATCTTTACGCTGAAAAATGCGGCAAAAAGGTGTCTGAGATCCTTGACATCCTTAAGGCTGGCCAGTGGATGACGGCGGAGGAGGCTCTTGCTCTCGGTCTGATTGACGAGATAACGGAAGAGGCTGCGGATGCTAAGGTCAATTACTCGCCTGAGCTTCGTGGCAAATTCAATGCACTTGGGCTACCCCCGTTGCCGAGGGTGTCTGCTGATGCGACAGATCCTGACGATGATACTGCACATGTTACACCTATAGATATAGACCGATCGATGAAATCTTACGACTTCTCTGTGGCATCGGGATTGCTTAAGCTTGATGCCATCACTCCTGACAAGGACAATTATGTGTCTGTGACCGCCGACCAGTTCGAGACACTGTGTGGCAAAATCAATTCTCTTGAGACGGAGCTCTCAAACAAATCGGTTTCACTGACTGAGCGTGAAACTAAAATCGCCGAGCTGGAGGAGCAGATCAAACAGCTCAAGGAACTTCCGGGCGATGATACTGACGACATAAAGGACGATGCTGTTGATCAAGGCAGCAGCTCCAAACTTTCAGCTCAGGAAATTTACAACTCTGTTAAAAATATTCTCTGATATGGGAAACGTACAAATCACCGAGCAGTCACTGGCTACGTCTGCTGCCAGATACCGCTCAGAACTTATCAAGCAGCCCGTCCTGGCTCTGGGACCTGCTCTGCGTTATTTCTCGCTCCGCACCGGTATCCGCTACTCGGAAACCGTCGGCGAGCTGTCGGGCGACATCGAACTCCATCCATACGATGAAGACGCTGTTGACAACGAGGATGTGAAAATCACGCCTCGTACGCTGTACACTTACTTCGGTAATGTCGTCAAACGTTTCTCTCCTAACTCTGTGGTGCAGTCGATCTACGGCAGCAATATCACCAAGGGCGAGGAACTCAAGAATGTCGACATCACCCTTCAGGTGCTTGCATTCCTCTCTGCCAAAATCGGTCGAGGTCTCGCGCTGCATCTCTTTGATGCTGTGCGCAATGCTTCAGGCAAGAGGACTGTAGACCTTTTTGACGGTCTTGACACCATCGCTAAGAATGAAATCAAGTCTGGCGGTCTTGCTGTCAATAAGGGAAACCTCTATAAGTTCTCCGAAGCTATCACACGGGACAATGCCGTGGAGCTTATCGTTGATTTCTGCCGTGCAGCCAATGACCAGCTGCTTAACTATGAGGACGGCAGCGACTCTCAGGGCGGCGAACTCAATCTAATCGTTCCGCGCTCGATAGTCTACGCTTATCGCGATGACTACAAGGCTACTACCGGGCATTCTCCCATCTATGACAAGTTCAACCAGACTGTAGTTGAGGGCTTTGAAAACATCCATCTCGTGCCTATGGCTGGCAAAGCCGGGTCTGATTTGATCCAGTTGTCTACGAAGAAAAACCTGCTTATCGGTGTCAACCAGACAGGCGAGGAGGAGTCCATGTCAGTCGAGAAGCACCACGAGTATAAGCTCTCGCTTATTGCAAATCTTTTCTTCGGCACCCAGTATGAGTCTGTTTCCCCCGAATCTCTGCTTGTGGGTCAGCTTGCCGGCGCACAGGACACACAGTCTCCGTCGGGAGGAGACGACGGAGGCTCCGGTGAAGAAGCCAAGGAAAATCCAACCGAATGATAACCCCTAAAATCTGATAGTTATGCATGATTGCAATGCTTCTGACCTTTACGAAAGCCTCCGCCACTGCAAGGGAGAAACGGTGCTTCCGGGGCTGAGACCGGTACTGCTCGGTATCTCCAAATCTCAGATTTTGGGCTATCCGAAGCTCCCCAAGCCTTCTGATGAAGGTGCTACCATGGAGTCGATAGCCACTCTTGATGGGACTTTCGCGCTTGCCGCGGATGCTGCTTTCCACCATGTGGATATTTTGACCACTGCCTCTAATATCAAATCCGAGAGCCAGGGCGAAACTCCGTCAAAAACGTTCGTGAACACGCTGGCTTTCAAATATGCCGGCAACAACGCCGCTGCTGCGGGTTATGCCCGTTTGGCAAATTCGGACGATATGCTCTATATCTGCCGTATGCGCGACGGCAAATATCGCGTTCTCGGTAACGAAAGCTTCGAGACCGATGTCAAGGTTACCCAGGAGTCGGGACAGTCTGTCACGGATGCTTCGGGTACGTCGATGGAGGCTACATGTACCGATGTGTGCCCCTCTCCGTTCTTCGCGGGCAAGATCAAGACCGACAAGGGCATCCTTGATTGCGCTACAGGAGAATACGAATCGGAGGTAGGTGCCTGACCCCATGGTTTTCATATAATTTCTTTGCTCAAACTTCGTGCCTTGGCGCAGCCCGTTCATCTGACGCGCTGCGCCATTGCTTAAACCGATAGACCTCATGACAAGACTTGACCCGAAAGTGACAGCTGCAATATCCGACTGGCTGAATGTGCCGGCTTCTGAACGTGATATTGCCAAAGGTGCCCAGCTGCTTCTGTCGCTGAACCGAAACCGCGCATTGTATAACTCTATCATGCGCAAACCTCGCCTTCTGGCATCCAAACTCGAGTACGAACTGCGCAAGTATCTCAGGATACGCCTGCATGATGCAAGCGTATCCGACCTCAGGAAGGTAGAGGCTAAGGTGATGCCCCGTGTGTCGGCACTTGTGACCGACGCACCGGTCATCTCGGTTGATCAGGAACTGCCACAGGCTTCGGTAGCCAGAGGCAGACGCCAGGACCACGATTCCCTTCCTGACAGCATACGTGCCCTGTGGGACACGAATGCAGTCCGTTACCGTAAAATCGTACTCCTGTTCAACGAGCTTAAAGCCATGTCCGACAGTATGCCCTGCGACCGTCTCGAGAAACTTCTGATTTTGGACGAGACGGAAGCGGCATATCGGAAGGACATGGCTGCGTATGATGCTTACGATGCGACCGCCCCGGCTCCCGTGGAGGAAGCCCCGGAGGTCAGCACGGAGGATGCTGTCATGGCTGCCCGTAAGAACATCAGCAAATATCGTAAGGCTCTGGCTTCAACCCCACGTGGCTCTGAGAAGTATCACAGTCTCGTCCGCCGTCTTGAGGGTGCTGTTGCTGTGGTGATCCAGTCTGGCGGCTCTTTCACGCCGTCTGTCCTGGATGATCTTCGAAAATATGTAGCTGTCTGATGGTCAAGGTCGGTTTGTGCGGTCTGAGACCTGTTGCGGATGCCCCTGTGCAGCCGTATTTTACAAGGGTTTTGCAGCTGTCGGACATTCTGGGCTGGATACTTTCGCAGACCGGTCCGGCGGATGTGGATGTGTCGACATATTCCACATCTGAGGGCTTCATCAGGCGCATGGCTGCTTTGAGGGCTGACGGGTCCATCCGCTCGTGCCGGCTGCTGTGCGACCTGAGGGCTTCCCGCAAGACTCTCAACCTGCTGCCGTTCATCGCTTCGGTGTTCTCGGATGCACGGCTCACGTCTAACCATTCCGAGGTGATTCTCGTGCATTCGCCTGTGCTGGATGTCGCTGTGGTGACATCGCAGAACCAGACAAGGGGCGACCGCCATGAGGCTGGTGTCATCACTTCGGATGCCGCCACCTTCCGGGGTCTTTCGGACAGTTTCAATGATGTTTTTAACCAAGCTCTGCCAATCGATGGTCTTCTCTGATTCCCTGATATCGCGTATCGCCGAATTGGCTGCGGATTTGACTCCTGTGAGCGAAATCGCTGTGCTTGTCGATGTGCCGGAGGATGACCTGCGCCTCGAGCTGGCTGATGTTTCGTCTCCGGTCAGGATGGCGTACTACAGAGCCAAGGCGGAGACCGCCAACGCTCTCCGTCATCAGGAGATAGCCCTGGCTCGTCTCGGCTCGCCTCTGGCTGTGCAGCTGACTGATGGCTATCTGCGTGACAAGACCGCTGACGAAGACTGCTGATTTTTTCCTTATGCCTCTGCCTTCAATCATAGATACCGCGCGTGAACATCTGTTTGATGACCGCGAGAAGCTCGAACGCTCCGGGCTTCCGGCGGCTACCGTGGCGCATATCGTGAGGTTGCGCGACGTCTACACTTACTGGCTGCAGTTCCCCTCCAAGAAGGAGCGTGAGATCGTGGCGGAACTCAAGCGCAGGGGCGGGATAGGGGACACCCAGGCGCGCTCCGACCTGCGCCTCATAAAGACGCTGCTCGGGGATCTCCAGCAGGCTACGAAGAATTACCACCGCTACCGCTTCAATGTGATGGTGATGCGAGCCTATGACCGTGCTGCCGATTCCGGCAACATCTCTGATATGGTCAAGGCGGCTGCGATGTATGCCAAATACAACCAGCTCGACAAGGAGGATGACCGCGATGCCCGGTATGACCTTATACAACCACAGCGGTTTGTGTTTACGGATGATCCGCGCGTCATCGGCATCGAGCCTCTGCCTGACTTCCGCGAGAAGATCCGCAAGAAAAAGGAGCAGTACTGGACGGAACAGACGGAGTATGTGGACTTCGAGGAGATAGATTTCAACCAGGATGAACTTTTCAGACCACCGCAATCAGATGACCTCCCAAAGCTCTGAACCGGGGAAGATATACCTTAATGATGTGCAGCGTGACATCATGGCTGTACAGGCGCGTACTACCGTCCTGACGGCTGGACGCGCTTTCGGCAAGGGCATGATCCATGCGCTGTGGAACCGCCGCAACATGGAACGCATGCCCGGATCGATCACAGGCTTTGTGTCTGCCAACATCAAACGTGCGCTGACTAACACGCTACCGTCGATGCTCGTCCACTGGGAGAACTGGGGGCTGAAGCGCAATGTGCATTGGGCTATAGGCATCAAGCCTCCGAAGGCGTGGAAGTGGAAAGAGCCGATTTTCCCGGTCTCTAACTATGAGAATGTCCTTTCGCTCTATAACGGATCGATAGGCTACATCATATCCCAGGACCGCTCCGGTACCTCAAACTCGCACTCCTTTGATGCGCTCGACATTGACGAGGCGAAATTCATAGACTTCGCGCAGCTCAAGGATGAGACGCTTCCGGCTCTGCGTGGTAACAGGCAGTATTTCGGAAAGCATTTTTTCCACCATTCGAGCCTGATTACTTCCGATATGCCGGTTACCAAAAAGGGCTCTTGGTTCATGGACTACGAGCAGCACTGCGACTCTGAGCTTATAGACTTGATACGCGCTTTGTGTTATGAGATATGGAGGCTCGAGTCCAAGGTGCGCGACTTACGCGACCGCGGCGTGGATCCGCCGTCATATCTGCGCAAGGAGCTGCGCTCGCTTCACACCAGCCTGTGCCGTATGCGCTCGGTGGCGGTGGACTACCGCGAGGTGTCTACCATCGACAACATGGTGGTGCTCGGCGAGCAGTTCATCAATCAGCTCAAGCGCGACCTCCCGCCTCTGACTTTCCAGACTTCGGTGCTGTGCAAACGAATAGGAATAGCCCGTGACGGCTTCTATTCGTCGATGACGGAGGCAAACAAGTACTCGGCTCCGGAGGTTTCTTATCTTGACAATCTGGAGTACAATTTCGACAAGCTCAAGGATGTATCGTCGCTGATGGACGGCGATGTTGATCCAGATGCGCCGATATGCGTGGCGTTTGACTACAACACCAACATCAACTGGCTCGTGGATGGGCAGACCAAGGGCGACAGGCTGCTTGTGCTGAAATCGTTTTATGTCAAGTACGAACGCAAGCTCAACGAACTGGTGGCTGATTTCTGCCACTACTACCGCTACCACCGGTGCCGGCATGTGATTTATTATTATGATGCCACGGCTAAGCACGGCAGCTATGCCGTCGACAGTGCTACGTTCGCTTCGGTGGTGTGTGCTGCGTTCCGTTCCCACGGTTGGTTTGTCACGGAGGTAGACATCGGACCGCCTATGCACCAGATGCAGAAGCACCTGATCATTAACCGCATGCTCGCCGGCGCGGCGAGGTTCCGCCCGATGTTCAACCGCGAGAACAATGAGGATCTGCTGGTGTCGGTGCAGACTGCGGGGGTGTACAACGGCAAGAAGGACAAGCGCGGCGAAAAGCTCGCTGAGTCGGAGGAGAACAGGCTGGAGGCACGCACAGACGGGTCGGATGCTTTCGATACTCTTGCCCTCGGTGTCGAACTTAACCCGCCTGTTGTCTCGTCGATGTCGGTGGTGTCGTCGTTCTGACCTGATGGGGTTTTGATATGTGTGTTTATCCGGGATGCTGCGGCGTGATGCTGCGGCATCTCTCTTTTTGTATGGCATGATGGTGTGCGAGGTGTGGCGTGTGCGCCGCCTGCCGTTGTTTCCGCTGCTAAGTTAGCCGGGCTTGCTGACACAAGGACGCGCCTGGGGTATGGCGCACAATCTTCCTCGTGCCATGCCCGAGAGTATTCTGTGCCATATCCTTGATGTCTTGAGCAAGACTCCCCCTCGTCTGTCTCTGCGGCGTAAACATCGGGCTTCTGCCCGGCACAGTCAAACCTCTTAACACACTACCATCATGACATCTTCATTCCAGACCGCAGCTTTCACTCCCTTCTATGATTCGGTTGACATACATACGGGCTCAAATCTCTATCAGGCGCATATCGAGAACTTCGACGGCGAGATATTCTGTCTCGAGATAGAGGCGGACAGTTTCGCCGATGCAGCCGACAAGATCAACGAAATGTTTTACGATGTCTACAACGTCAACCTGTACCGTCTGGAGTCCTGACTCCGGGCGGTTTCGCCTTTGCTTGTCCTTTTCGCCGGGTGCGGTTCCGCGCCTGGTATGTTTTCGCCATGGTGTTGTGATACGCGCGTGTGGCGCGTGACCGTGCATCTTGTCCCCCTCCCGCGCCCACCCCCTCTGGCATATTCCGCCCGTCCGTTCGCCGTTTTCGCCGACCTCGCGCAGGGCGGTGGGGCAGTCGTCTGCGACAAATCACGGTTAAAACCGTGATTCCTGTCAGCTATCTGTTTGATTGTCAGCGGTATCACTCTCCGAGGAGCGTGATGTTGGCTGAAATACCCCCGTCATCGTCAATCCGACACAGGCGATGTGCCTGTGCCTGAGCCTTTTCCGATGACGGCTAAGGGGCTGTGCCCCCGGTAAGGAATATTTCATTTTGTTAAATCTATCAAATAAGATAGATTATTGCGCTGCTTATTCGTACCTTAGCTGCTGTGATACATCCGTAATTCAACTTTCTCAAACCTTAGATGGAACTTTTCGGGAGAAAAGTTCTATTTTTTTGTTTGTAATTCTATTAAATAATACGATTATTCTATTTTATTTACTATATTTGCGGTGTCGTAGATTTTTCTTCTTGTCTGAATGCTTGCATTATGGCTCACGATGTATCCCGTTCTGGTCGCTCTGTCGTCTACGCCGCTTGGATCGAGTGGCAGCACCGCGCGTTGCGCCGGGGCTACTCTGGCAAGGTGGCTCGCATCAAGAGCCGCTTCGGCATAGAGGGCATCACCGTCAACTGGCACAGCCGTTTCACCGTCGCCGAGGCTGACCTGCCCGACCTCCGCGCCATAGAGCAGCTCGGCTATATACGCATACTGTCGCTAACCCCTGCGGATGTATCCACCCTATAATATCAACACACATGAATCCCAACCCCATCACCAAGATCAACGGCATCGACATCGTGACCGTTGAAAAGGACGGCGAGACCTATCTGCCCGTCAAACCCATTTGCGAAGCTATCGGCATCGCTTTCCAATCGCAAAATGACAAGCTGCGGGAGCACCCGATACTGTCATCAACTGTAACGATAATCGTTACGGTTGGTGCCGACGGAAAACCGCGTGAGATGGTCTGCATCCCTCTGAAATATGTCTACGGCTGGCTGTTTACCATCAACCCTGGCAAGGTCGCCCCCGAAGCCCGCGAGACGGTGGAGCGGTACAGCCGCGAATGCTACGAGGTGCTTTACAATCATTTCCATCGGACTCTCACGCGGCAGCTTGAAGCCAACGCGGCAGAAATCGAGTTGCTCAAGGAAATCAACGATGCCATCACTCAGGAACGTGTACAGCGTGAACGTCGCAAGCGTGGCGAGCAAGCTCTTGAAAAGCTCCGTGCCTCGCGCCTTGACCCGCAGCCATCTCTTTTCTGATGAATGTATCAACCCTATAATATCAACACACATGAATCCCAACCCAATCACTAAGATCAACGGCACCGACATCGTGACCGTTGAAAAGGACGGCGAGACTTATCTGCCTGTCACTCCTATCTGCAACGCTATCGGTATCGATGCCAAGGCGCAGCGCGACAAAATCCAGAATGACGAATTTCTCTGCCCAACCGGGGTGATAATCACCTCGGTTGGAGCTGACGGCAAAGACCGTGAGATGTTCTGTATGCCGCTGAAATTCATCTACGGATGGCTTGCCACCATCAATCCCGGCAAGGTATCTCAGGAGGCTCGTGATGCCGTCATGCGATATCGTCGTGAATGCTACGAAGTGCTTTATGACCATTTTGCAGGTGCGGCGCGTAAGGCTGCCGAGAGGTCGCGCCTCGAGGCTGACCTGCTGCGCGAACGCGGTCAGCTGCTTGAGCAGTCGCGCGTCATCAAGACCGAGATACGCGAAATCGATGAGAAGCTCACAGCACTCGCAAAGGAACGCACCGACCCGCAGCCCTCGCTTTTTTGATTCCTGAAACTGTCAACCATTTAACTCGATATAACTATGTCTCAAGAAAAAATTGTAAATGAATCCTCAAGTGCTGTGGAAGCTGATTGCAGTGCTCAAGATTTGATGCTTCAGCTTGCCGACAAGATTGAGGCTTGGGCACGTCTTGATGATCGGAACCGAGGCGCGATCTTAATCACCGTTGATGAAGTCGGTGTATATGGTGCACCGGTTGGTCGTCATCGCGTCTTGGTTGAGACGATGACACGGCATTTGATGGCACGTTCGCCAATTCAGGAGATTATACGTGAGGCAGAAGCCGAAGCAGCCAAGCAGCAAAGCACCATAGTCCTCGCTCACGATATCAGACGGAAGCAAGGAAAATGACAAAGATATAACGTGAGCATTTCTATTCGGAATGTTATTGATAATGCAAGTTGGGAGTCCCCTGCGCCGTGATGGCGCGGGGGATTTTTTTCGGATCAGAACAAAATCAGCTTTCGGAAGTTTCTATATATGTAGATTTTTTGTATCTTTGCAGAGTAAACGCTGCATGTCATGGAAAAACCGATGTTCAGGCTGATCGCCCTAAAAGACGCTACCGAGTTTATGGACTCTATCCCTGATGATGTCCGGGAAAAGATGTTGTACAACATACGCAAGGTGCGTTTCGGAGTCAAGGACATTAGAATCTTCAAAAAACTTGATGACTACATATGGGAGTTCCGCACCCTGTGGCAGGGCATGACATACAGGCTGTTTGCTTTCTGGGACAAAGACAGCGATACGCTGGTGATCGCTACACATGGCATTGTCAAGAAAAAGCAGAAGACTCCCAAAAAGGAGATAGACAAGGCTAATGCCATACGTAAAGAATACTTCAAAAACAAACAAAAATAATATGGCACAGATGGAATACACTACTTTTGAGGAGCTGGAGGACAGGTATCTCGGCAAGGTGGGCACTCCGCGCCGTGACGCTTACGAGGCAGATGTCAAGGAGGCTATACGCGCCTACCATGTAGGTGAGGCTATAAAGATAGCCCGCACCGAGCGAAACATGACCCAGGACCAGCTTGCGGAGCTGATGGGAGTCAAGAAAGCCCAGGTAAGCCGCATAGAGCGTGGGCTTAACCCTACACTCGGCACCATAACCCGGGCATTTGCCGCACTCGGCATCCCTGTTACCCTTAATTGTGGCAGCATGCAGATAGCTTTGGAATAGTATCGGCTGCTGCCGATTTCTGAAGATACATCTGCCCGTGAGGGTGGACTTCTTTCGGATTTTTTGCGTTTGCCGGACTGGCGTTGCTTGGCATAGCTGTCGCAGCCGAGGGAGCGATAACCTATCTCGCTGGACGAAGTTCTGTGCATTACTCTCCTGCTGCACCAGAAAAAGAGGAGGAGAGTGCCCAAGACTTGAACGATTTATTTGACTCTATGAGCTAAATGGCACAAAATAATCAAGCAAATGCAGAATTTTCTTGATTATTTTTGTCGATTCCGAATTTTGCATTACTTTTGCAATGCGAAAATAGACGAGCGGTAGTCCGCTTCCGTGGGGCATCGGTCAATTGCCCGGACAATACGAGTCGTGGGCTATTTTTATGCCTTGACTTCACATAAGCCTAACGGCTGTCATATCCGTAACAATTTTTGCTCTTCGGAGCGGAGCTTGTCTGTTTTCGCGAACGGGATATGACAGCCGTTTTTCTGTCTATAAGCGAAAACAGACAAGTTATGCAAAGAGCATTGACACTTACGGCTACGAGCCGTGCGGAGAGTCCCCTGAGAGTGATGACGGGCATCTCCTTAGTTCCCCAACCCCTTACGGCGGTGCAGACCGCCAGACGCATCGTCCGCGCCGCACTCCGTGGCGTGACGCTTGAACGCGCCTTAGTGGCAGTCGCAGCCCTCGGCATGGCTGTCGCCCTGCTCGGTGTGATGGCTCTCGCCGACAGCCCCAGCCGGGGCGCGACAGTGATGGCAGCCCACGGCGCACTCGCCTCCATCGCAGCCATGCTCCTATACTTCCGTCTCATCGTCAACCGCGCAGCGCAGAAAGGAGGTCTGAGATGAGATACTTCATATCAAATGTGACCACCTACGCCACCGCCGGCAAGACCAGACGAGGTGCCGTGCTACAGGCTGTGGCAAAGCAGTTCGAACACTGCATACTCGGTAGCTATCCGACATTGATGACGTTGGTCGACAGACTCGGAATAGCTGTTGACATTGCCAATAGAAGCTCAAAGGGCAAACCTTTGAAGCTGGAGTTTCTTCCTGAATGCGGGCACATATACGTGAAGCCTGAATCAAATTTCAACGACAACCATGTGTTTTCCATCTCGTATGTCCCCATCAACGAAACCCTGTTTCCTTCAAATGTATCTATGAAGTTTTGGGATTGCGAGGAATACCGCAACATAGAACGTCTTGACCGGGAAAGCAAGAAAGGAGGCAAAGCATGAATATCGATTACGAGCTGCAGCTTGCGAAGCTGCTGGCGACTCCCGACCCCGAGACTCTCTCGCTCCCTAAGCTCGCTCTGGTAATCGGACATTTCTGCCGCGACTGGGAGCCGGGCGACATCTCCGCCCCGGGCGGCGACGACATGACTTCATCGGAGATAGCATGCGCCCTCGAGGACATGGCGCAGCTCTCGGTCAACGATGTCGCGGTCACGATGTCGTGGCTCGGCTTCGAGATGGCACCGACGGAGCTTAACGGACACGCCTGGTGCATGCGCCGCCGACGCGTCTACACCGGCGACGCGCGGAGCACGGGAAGCCCCGAAAACTGACACATTTTTTTGACATTTTTTGATACTGACAGCTGCGCCGTGAGGCGCGGCTGTCTTTTTGTATGC
>ENA-ORNQ01000506-ORNQ01000506.1-human-gut-metagenome-genome-assembly--contig:-NODE-506-length-38704-cov-4.559161_pt1 | contig 38704 bp, 32 predicted proteins | sample MGYA00242116_ERZ509024 | MGnify/ENA primary metagenome ERZ509024 (study PRJEB26280, sample SAMEA2338697) | human gut metagenome | biome: human gut; feature: human-associated habitat; material: faeces...
GTGGTGTTTGCACAGCCGCCGAAGAACGCGCCCACAATGGAGCCGAGGCCGTCGCCGATGAGGGTCTTATCAAGGCCCGGGTCTGCGATGAGGTCGCGGTTGACAACCGTGCTGAGGTTCTTGTGGTCAGCGATGTGCTGTGCGAGCTCGACGACGCCGATCGGGATGTAGATCATGGCGATGTTGCCGATGGCAGCCGCATCAAGCGGATACTGGCCGTTCGTCTCGATTGCTTTGAGGAAGAAGAACTTCGGATAATCGACGATGCTGGTGATGCTGAATGTGCCGAATGCATCGATGAACGGCTGGAAGGAAAGAAGCTTGAGGCTCTCTGTGCCCGTTGCCATGCCGATGATTGTAAAGACGAGTGCAAGCGCATAGCCCGCGCCGATGCCGACGATAAACGGAATGAGCTTGACGGTTTTGGAGCCCTTAACGGACGCAATGACAATCATGAAGAAAGTGAAGATGCCGCAGATGATGGCAGCCCAGTTGTAGGTCTCGCCGTATACGACAGCTGCAGCGCCGTTGCCCATGATCCAGCTTGTTGCCGTGCCGGAGAGGGACAGACCGATGAGCGCGACGATCGGCCCGATGATGACGGACGGCATCAGCTTATTGACCCAACCGGAGCCGACGACCTTGATGACAAGACCGATGATGACGTAAACAAGACCTGCGAACGCAACGCCGATGAGCATGCCCCAGTAGCCGTAATTCTGACCGATTGTAGCCGCATACGCGCCGAGGAAGGTGAACGAGGAGCCGAGGAATACCGGGCTTCTGCGCTTGGTGCAGAACAGGTATACGATGGTGCCGATGCCCGCGCCGAACAGTGCGGCTGCGGCGTCTGCCTGCAGACCGTAGCTGGTGACAAGCAGCGGTACGAGCAGCGTAGCCGCCATGATGGCGATCATCTGCTGGAATGCGAAGACCAGTGTTTTGCTGAACTTCGGCTTATCTTCGATGCCGTAAATCAACTTCATGAAATCATTTCCTTTCTTCCGAACCGTGGTTTCATTTCTTACCCCAAAACACGTTCTCTTCTCCCCTACGCTTTTCCGAGCATAAAGAAAAGCTCTGCCTATAAAATATGGGCAGAGCTTGAGCCTTGTCAGCACGCCGTCTGTAAAGACGTATTAAGAGTCAATCTTGCCAATATCACAGTATCGGGGTTAAAGATCGTATTTCGTTTTCCAACGCTAAACTATAGCACAACATTCGACGAAAGTCAACGTAATTCGCGCACTTGTGAATAGTTTGTGAATATTCATCAAAAAAAGGCTGCACAATACAGAAAAAGCTCTCCGAACCATGCGAAGAGCTTTTACGTTTACAAGGATTACTGGTTTTTATTCGGTTTATAGCTGACTGTGCCGCACAGGCGATCGCCTGCGTCGCCGGCTGCGGTGGGAATGTAGCCGTTCTCGTTCAGCGGGCCGGGTGCGTAGTTTGCCGCGTAGATTTTGACATCCGGGTGCTTTTCATACAGCAGCTTGATGCCTACCTCGGACGCGAAAATGCACATGAACTTGATGTTCTTGCAGCCTGCGTCCTTTAAAAACTGGATGGCTGCATCTGCGCTGCCGCCTGTTGCAAGCGCCGGATCAACAACGACGACGGGGCCGTCTGCGGTATCGACCGGGAGCTTAAAGTAATACGTCATCGGCTTTAGGGTTTCCTCGTCGCGGTAAAGGCCGATGTGGCCGACCTTTGCCGTGGGCGAAAGCTCACGCAGGCCGTCTACCATGCCGAGGCCGGCGCGCAGAATCGGAACGATGGTGAAATCCTCTGCAAGCACCGGGGTAATGATCTTCTGCAGCGGCGCCTGGATCTCCACGTCCTTCGTTTTGAGCTCCTTGAGTGTCTCATAGCCCATAAGCATGGCAAGCTCTTTGACGAGTTCGCTGAATTCCTTGGTGCCGGTGTTAACGTCGCACAGGTGGCTGACCTTGTGCTTGATGAGCGGGTGGTTGAAAACCGTAAGATTGGAAAGATATGCTTCCATGTTTGACCTTCCTTAGTCCGTAAGACGGCGCACCGCCTTGTTTCGTTTATTTTCAAAGAGTATCATAGCACACGCTTTGACAAAAATCAACCGAAAGAGACGCGTCTTGACGGAAAAGCGCCGAAATGCTACAATAAATCAAAGAGTTTAAAAAAGGATTGACAAGCATGCCTATGAAGCTGAAAGCCCAGCTGATGGACGACGTTACCGTAAAGCGCGCTTTGACGCGGCTTTCTTATGAAATCATTGAAAAAAGCCGCGACCTCGAAAACGTGGTGCTCATCGGCATCAAAACGCGCGGTGTGCCGCTTGCGGAGCAGATCGCGGCGAACATTGAGACGCACACCGGTGTAAAGGTACAGACCTGCACACTGGATATTACATTCTACCGTGACGACCTGACAAAGCGGCACGACCTGCCGACTGTGAACACGCAGACGCTTCCGGTCAACCTCAACGACAAGGAAGTCATTTTGGTGGACGATGTGCTGTTTACGGGCCGCACGGTGCGCGCGGCGATCGACGCGGTGTTCCGTTTCGGGCGGCCGGCGCGCATTCGGCTGGTCGTTTTGGTCGACCGCGGTCACCGCGAGCTGCCCATTCGCCCTGATTTTGTGGGCAAGAATATCCCCACCTCTCTACGCGAGATCATCGCCGTGCATTTGGAAGCTGTGGACGGCAAGACGAACGTGGAAATCTACGAGCAGGACGAGAACGAACCGGAAATCTACGGGCAATGACCCGCTTTTAGTGCAAAAATCAAATTAAAAGAAGGTATAAACATGGCTGTAATTTTGGCAAGCAGTTGCCTTTTGGGCTGCGAATGCCGCTATAAGGGCGACGGCTGCAAGTGCGATGCGCTCATTAAGCTTGCAGAAAGCAACACGATCATCGGCGTATGTCCCGAGCAGATGGGCGGTCTGCCCACGCCCCGCGACCCGGCGGAGCGGCAGGGTGACAAGGTGATCTCCTGTGCAGGCAAGGACGTGACGAAGGCGTACACAAAAGGCGCAGAGACGGCGCTGTACTTTGCGAAGCTGAACCACGTGGATTTTGCCGTGATGAAGGCGAAAAGTCCGTCCTGCGGCAAGGGACTCATTTACGATGGCACGTTTACGGGCAACAAGATTCCCGGCAACGGTGTAACCGTGGAGCTTCTGAACGCGAACGGCATCCCGGTGTTTACAGAGGACGAATTGGATCAGCTGCCGCTGTAAAGTAAAATATCTTAACACAAAGAATTAGGCCTGCTGCGCCTTGCGGCGGGCTTTTTGCTTGAAGATATAAAGAAAAGCTGTACGTAAAGTTTTATTGCTTTACGTACAGCTTTTTGAATTTTATGTAATACTATTTCGCTTTACAGCTTACTTCTCGTCGAAGAACGCCTTGAAGCCCTTGTAGGCCATGTAGACATCGAGCTTGGAGACAACCTCAAACGGTGCGTGCATGGAGAGCACCGGCACACCGATGTCGAGCACGTCGACATTGAGGTTCGCGATGAACTTTGCGACCGTGCCGCCGCCGCCCTGATCGACCTTGCCGAGCTCGCCGATCTGCCAAAGCACGTCTGCATCGTCAAACGTGCGGCGGATTTTGGCGACGAACTCTGCGTTCGCGTCGGACGTACCGCCCTTGCCGTGTGCGCCGGTGTACTTGGCTATACCCAGACCGCCGTTGATGTAGGTGGAGTTCTGTGCCTCGTAAACGGAAGCATAATGTGGATCATATGCCGCGGTGACGTCGGCGGAAATGCAGGTGGACTTGGAGAGCACGTGGCGCGGCTCTTCGCCCTCTGCCTGCGCGAGGTCAGCGATGAAGTAACGCATGTACTCGGAGTTGAGACCCGTGTTGCCGTCGCTGCCGGTCTCTTCCTTATCGGTGAGCACAGTGACGACGGTCTGCACCGGGTTCTTGCAGTTGAGGATAGCTTCAAGTGCCGGGTATGCGCAAACGCGGTCATCGTGGCCGTAAGCACCGACGAGGCTGCGGTCAAAGCCGATATCCACCGCCTTGAACGCTGGGACGAACTCGATCTCTGCGGAGATGAGGTCGGCTTCTATGATGCCGTACTTCTCGTTTAAGAGACGCATGATGTTCAGCTTATATGCATCCTTAGCCTCCTCGTCGCGAACCGGGCGGCTGCCGATGAGGATGTTAAGGTCTTCGCCTGTAAAGGCAGTACCCAGCGGTTTTGTAGCCTGATCCTGACCGAGGTGCGGCAAAATATCTGTGATGGTGAACTGCGGATCGCCCGCTTCTTCACCGATGCAGACCTTGATGACCGTGCCGTCACTCTTTACGACAACGCCGTGCATGGCGAGCGGAATCGCCGTCCACTGGTACTTTTTGATGCCGCCGTAGTAGTGCGTTTTGAGGTACGCCATCTCGGAGGATTCATAAAGCGGGATGGGCTTTAAGTCGAGACGCGGGTTATCGATGTGTGCTGCGGCAATGCGAACGCCGTTTTTGCAGCCCTCTTTACCCATGATGGCAAGGCAAATTGCTTTACCGCGATTGTTGTAATACACTTTGTCGCCCGCCGCATACTTGTGCTTCGGGTCGAACGACACAAAGCCGTGCTTTTCTGCAGCCGCGACCGCGTACTCAACGGATTCGCGCTCGGTTTTGGCGCTGTTTAAAAATGCCTTGTAGCCTTCGCAGAACTTATCTGCTTTTTCGATCTTCTCATCTGTGACCTTGAAAAAGCCGTTCTTGCGCGGGTTGAGGAGCATTTCGGACAGCTCTTTTGCGGATTTTTCCGCTGCTTTTTTAGCCATTTTAAATTCCCCCATACAATTTTTCGTAAGTTTCTTTATACTGAAGGACTTTCTGGACGTAAAGACGCGTTTCTTCAAACGGAATTTCTTTTAAGGTCACTCCGTCTTCGGAATATGCGGGGTCCGAAAGCCACGACGTAACGTTTCCCATGCCTGCATTGTAGGCGCAGACCGCTGTGGCGAGGTTGTCGTACTCGTTTAAGAGCACGCGCAGCAGCGCACAGCCGTATTTGATGCTGATTTCGGGGTCGAGCAAAGCGCTTGCGTCATATTCCCCGCCGATATGCGTTTGCATCCAGTCAAACGTTTCGGGCATCATCTGCATAAGCCCGAGCGCGCCGACCGGGGACTCCGCCTCGGGGTCGAAATCACTTTCCGCCTTGATGACGGCATAGACAAGGCTTTGCGGCAAGTCGTACTCCTTCGCTTCTTTTTTGACGATGGATCCGTACTTGCGCGGGTAAAGCATGTGGTCTACATCGGGATGCAGCCTTTGCACCGCGAAAACAACGAGCACGGCAGCTGCAATGCCGGCGATAAGAATCCATGGCCACAAGGGCTTCTTTTTGGACTTTTTTAAATGTTTGCTTCTCTTATTCAATCGGATTCACCGGGGTGTGCGCAGCCAAGCACTGCGAGCATATTATCCATATCGTCCGCCGAAACAGCGACGGTGTTATCGAGTGTGTAATCGGAGCGGTCGATGTAAAAATCGTCGCTCTGCTGGGCGTGCATGCGAGTCAGGGCCTCCTGCTCCGTGAGACCGTCGCGGCGGCAGATACGCCCAAGGCGCACGGTTTCATCCGCAAGAACGGAGACCACGCGGCGGCAAAGGCGATCTGCACCGGCTTCAAACAGCGTCGGAGCGTCGAGCACGATGACCTTTGCATCTTTATATGCGGCAATCTCCTTTTTGAGACGCGCTAAGATCACGGGATGCGTGATGGCGTTCAGCTTCGCTTTGCCCTCTTCGCTTGCAAACGCGAGGTTTGCGAGACGGCGGCGGTCTAAACTGCCGTCTTCCTTTATAATAGCACGGCCAAACGCATTTTGCAACTCCGTAAGACATGTTCCTGCATAAAGAGACGGATCGTGCGTAATGGCGTCGCAGTCGATGATGACGCAGCCGCGCGCCTTAAGCTGCTTTGCGACCGTCGATTTGCCCGCGCCGGTCTGGCCCGTAAGGCCGATGACAAGCTGCTTGTTCGGCGTTACGATGCGGAACGCACAAGCGCGAATGAGACGGTTATAAACCGCAAGGCCTACGCCGCTTTTGCGCGGCATACGGGCGTAAACGGTCTTTGCGCCGATCTCATCGAGGTGATGGAGTGACGTGAAAAGCCCGTGCGCCTGCGAAAGGGAATCTGCGGCGCTGCCGTAGGGCACGCACCGGTTTTTGAGGTACGGCACGTCTTCGTTAAAGCAAAGTGCAGCTGCTTCGGGGTGCGTATGCAAAAACGCGGCGTAGTCTTCGGCGGAAGCGTCCACCATGTAGACATCCGCTTTCGGCGCGTAGTGCTTGTATTTCATGCCGGGCGAGGCAACCTTGGCGTTTTCCGCGGGCTTTTCCAGCACGGCGCGATCCACGTCTACCCTGCCGAGCACGCGGCGCAGCTGCTCCACGGAAACGCCGCCCGGGCGCAGCACGCGCGGTATCTCGGTGACGACGGTGATAACGGTGGACTCCACGCCGACCTCGCAGTCGCCGCCGTTCACGATGCCGTCTACGCGGCCCATGAGATCATCGCACACATGCGGGAATGATGTGGGGCTGGGCAGGCCGGAGAGATTCGCGGACGGCGCGGCAAGCGGCACGCCTGCGGCGTTAATGATCGCCCGCGCGGTGGGATCGGACGGCATGCGGACGGCAACCGTATCGAGACCGCCTGTCGTCTGCATCGGCACAAGCGGCGATTTTTTCATGATGATGGTAAGCGGGCCCGGCCAAAAGGCATCTGCAAGCTTTTTGGCAGCTTCGGGAATCTCTTCGACAAGCGCAGGCAATTCTTTGATATCCGCGATATGCACGATGAGCGGATTATCCGATGGGCGACCCTTCACTTTGTAAATCTGTGCGGAGACGGTAGGGTCCAGCGCATTGCCGGCGAGGCCGTAGACGGTCTCCGTGGGGATAGCGACAAGGCCGCCGCGGCGCAGAATCTTCCCCGCTTCTTTTATATCCTGTTCGTTTTTTTCATCCAATAATCGCGTATCCATGTTCATCCGTTCTCCATGCTCTCTTTCAATTTTTCGGCGCGGTCTGCGGCGATAAGTGCGTCAATGATTTCATCGAGGTCGCCGTTTAAGACGTCGAACAGGCGGTAGATTGTCAGGCCTATGCGGTGATCGGTCACGCGCAGCTGCGGGTAGTTGTAGGTGCGGATGCGCTCCGAACGGTCGCCGGTGCCGACCTGACTTTTGCGGTTTGCGGCAATCTCGGCGTTTTGCGCCGCCACCTTAGCGTCTAACAGTCGGGCACGCAGGACGCGCAGGGCTTTATCTTTGTTTTTGTACTGGCTGCGCTCGTCCTGACACTCGACGACCGTGCCGGTGGGCAGGTGCGTAACACGGATGGCAGACGACGTTTTGTTGATGTGCTGTCCGCCCGCACCGCTGGAGCGGAATGTGTCAATCTTTAAATCTTTCGGGTCGATCTCGAGCTCGACCTCATCGGCTTCCGGCAAAACGGCGACCGTGGCGGTGCTTGTGTGGATGCGGCCCTGCGTTTCCGTTTCCGGCACGCGCTGCACGCGGTGCACGCCGCTTTCAAATTTTAATCTGGAATACGCGCCGTCACCGTCGATTGTGAAGCTGACTTCCTTAAAGCCGCCAAGCTCCGTTTCATTCAGGCTGACGATCTCCGTTTTCCAGCCGCGCTTTTCGGCGTACATGTTGTACATGCGGTAAAGGTTATAGGCGAACAGTGCCGCTTCCTCGCCGCCTGCGCCGCCGCGAATTTCCACGATAACACTGCGGTCGTCGTTGGGGTCGCGGGGCAATAATAAAATTTTGAGCTCTTCCGAGATGCTTTCGATATCGCTTTTGGCGGCGCTCATCTCGTCGCTCGCCATTTGGCGCAGCTCTTTATCGGCTTCGGAGTCGTTTAAAATCGCTTCGGCATCCTCGAGCGACGCTTCGGCCTTTTTTAAGGCGCGGTATTTTTCCACGATGGGTTCGATTTCTTTGTGCTCCTTCATGAGGTCGCGGTAGAGATTGCGGTCTGCCGCAACGGCGGGATCATAGAGCTTCATATTAAGCTCTTCATATCGGTTTTCAAAAACCGAGAGATTTTCAAACATAGCAAAGCTTCCTTTCAGACAGATAGTTAAATGAAACGGTCTGAGAGGCGCTACTGCTCGCTGCCGGCACTTTCGCGCACGATCTTGCGAATGTTCTTTTCACACTTGTGGCGGGGCACCATGACTTCTCTGCCGCAGCCGGTGCAGCGGATTTTAAAATCCGCGCCGATGCGCAGCACTTCAAACACGTTTGTCCCGCAGGGGTGCGGCTTTTTCATTTGTAATTTGTCGCCTACCCGAACATCCATGGTACAGCCTCCTTTATCGTGTATTGGGCGCGAATGCTCCCTTGAAAATTCAGTATAGCACAATGCTGTATTGATGTCAAAGCAAAAGACCGCCTGCGCGGGACTTTCCCTTGCAGACGGCCTTTTCGGTTTCTATTTTATTCCAAACGCTTTGTGAAAACGCTTTTACGCTGCGATGTGAATGCCGCTCTTCTTCAGCGCGAAACTGAGGGCGGTCGCTACGCCGTAAGCCGCCGCAACGGAGACGATGTCCTTGACGAGATACGGTACGGAGGCCACAAGGAACGCCGCCCACGGGCCGTTGCCGGAGATAATGCCGAACTGAATCGTGCCGCACAGATGGCAAGCCGCAAGACCCGCAACACCGAGTACAATGGCGAGCACACGGTGCGGCATTTTTGTGCCGAGACCGCACAGCGCAGCCATGGGCAGGAAGCCGTAGATGTAGCCGCCCGCGAGACCGACAAGCGAGCCGAAGCCGCCGGAGAAGTTTGCAAACACCGGCAGACCGACAGCGCCGAGCACGATATAGACGAGCACGGCGAGCGTGCCGCGCTTACAGCCGAGTGCATAGCCGCACAGGGCGACCGCGAAGGTCTGTAAGGTGACCGGGATGCCGCTCGGCAGCGGGAACGAAATCTGCGACAAAACGGCAAGCACGGCGGCGAATACGCCGACCATGACGATATTGGTGATTTTCTCTCTGTTGCTGTTCATGTTATTTACCCCTATTCATTTCGGAATACGGCACACTAAGCAGTTTATTCGGCTTTCGGATTTGCAAAGCCCTTGTGGATCTGCACCTCGCCTGCGGAAAACGCGCGCTCCTCTCCGCTATCGAGACGGACGAGCAGGTGCGCTTCGTCGCTGATACCGGTAACGACACCGCGGTACGTCTCCTCCCCGAGCGAGAACGTGATGGCGCGGCCGGTGAGAAACGAATGGCTGCGGTACGATTCGATGAACGCGTTCGAGCCGAGGTTCTTATACAGCGCGAAAAAGCGACTGATGACGGCAGCCGAAATGCGGCTGCGCATCTCCACGGGGCACGGGCCGTCGAAAATAGCACCGGCGATGGAGCGAATCTCCTCCGGGAAGCCCTCTTCCGGCACAGCGATGTTGATGCCGATGCCGAGCACGGCCCAGTTGAGACCGCCGTTTTCAAAATCGACGGAAGCTTCTGTTAAAATGCCGCAGACCTTTTTCTCGTTGAGGTAAACGTCGTTCACCCATTTGATTTGCGGGTTTAGCCCCGTGACCTGCTCAATGGCTTCGCACACGGCGACCGCTGCGGTAGTCGTGATGAAAAGCGATTTTTCAGCGGTGCAGTGCGGGCGGAGCAGCAGGCTGAAATAAATACCTGTACCCGGCGGCGACGTGAAGTGCCGACCGAGCCTGCCCTTGCCTGCCGTCTGCGATTCCGCAATGAGCACGGTACCCTCCGGCGCGCCCTGCTCCGCCTGTGCCTTTAAAAGCGTATTGGTGGAGGTGACTTCGGTCTGCACCTGCAAGTAAACCGGCATATCGGTATCGAGGAACCGTGAGACACTCTGCACGGTGAGCACATCGCTTTCCGGCGCCAGCGTATAGCCGCGTTTTGGCACGGCGCGAATTTTATGCCCGGCTTCTTCAAGCTTTTGGATGGCTTTCCACACGGCATTGCGGGAAACGCCGAGCGACGACGCAAGCTGCTCGCCGGAGAGGTATTCTCCGCGATTTTTTTCAAGTGCGTCTAAAACTGCATCTTGTATGCGCATAAATTTCCTTTCCGGCAAAACCGGCAGCGAAAATTTCGTCTACCAGTTTACCACACACAAAGCGTTTCGTCAACCTAAAATTAAAATTAAGGTGACGAATAACAAAACACCGATTGAATGGAAAAGCAAAAGCCCGCACAGCGCATGGTTTTGCTCTGTGCGGACAACTATTCCATTACTTCTTTTTTTTGAAGCCGTCCTTCAGCGAAACGGAGCGGTTGAAGACAAGGTGGTCTTCTGCGGAATCCTTGTTATCCACGCAGAAATAGCCCTGACGCATGAACTGGAAGCTCTCGCCCGGCTTTGCGGTTTTGAGGCCCGCTTCCACCTTGCAGCCCGTGAGGACCTTGAGGGAATCCGGGTTTAAAAGCTCTAAGAAATCGCCTGCATCCGGGTCTTCCACAGTAAAGAGGTTGTCGTAGAGGCGAATTTCGGCGTCTTCGGCGTTCTTCGCGTCCACCCAATGGATGGTGCTCTTGATCTTGCGGCCGTCTGCCGGGTTGCCGCCGCGGGACTCGGGGTCATACTCCGCATAGACCTCGACGACGTTGCCGTTTTCGTCCTTTTTACAGCCGGTGCACTTGACAACATAAGTGGTCTTGAGGCGCACTTCATTTCCCGGGAAAAGGCGGAAATAGCCCTTTACAGGGGTGTCCATGAAGTCTTCGGCTTCAATGTACAGCTCGCGGCCGAACGTAACCGTGCGGGTACCGTCTTCGGGACGGTTTGGATTATTCTCGACCTCGAACGTCTCGGTCCTATCTTCGGGATAGTTCGTCAAAATGAGCTTTACGGGGTTCAGAACGCCCATGACGCGCTTTGCCGTGAGGTTCAGGTCTTCACGCAGGCAGTGCTCGAGAAAGCTGTATTCCACGGTAGAGTTCACCTTGGAAACACCGTTGCGCACGCTGAAATTGCGAATGGAAGCCGGGGTGTAGCCGCGGCGGCGCAGGCCGCAGATGGTGGGCATTCTCGGGTCGTCCCAGCCGCTGACATAACCGCCTTCGACGAGTGCGCGCAGCTTGCGTTTGCTCATGACGGTGTTGTTGATGCCGAGGCGGGCAAACTCGATCTGACGCGGCTTTGCGGGCAGCGTGACGTTGTTGATAACCCAATCGTACAGCGGACGGTGATCCTCAAATTCCAACGAACACAGCGAGTGCGTGATGTGCTCCATGGCGTCCTCGATGGGGTGCGCGAAGTCGTACATCGGGTAGATGCACCATTTGGTGCCGGTGCGATGGTGCGGCATGTGGTTGATGCGGTAGATGACCGGGTCGCGCATATTGAAGTTGCCGGAAGTGAGGTCAATCTTTGCACGGAGCGTCATTCTGCCGTCTTCAAACTCGCCGGCGCGCATGCGGGCAAACAGGTCGAGACTCTCCTCCATCGGACGGTCACGGTACGGGCTCTGCGCCGGGGTGGTGAGGTCGCCGCGCATTTCACGCATCTGGTCAGGCGTGAGCTCGCAAACATAGGCAAGACCCTTTTTGATGAGCTCTACGGCGCCGTTGTACATATCTTCAAAATAATCGGAAGCATAGTAGAAGCGGTCTTCCCAATCGTAGCCGAGCCAGTGGATATCTTCCTTGATGGCATCGACGTACTCCACGTCTTCCTTTGTGGGGTTCGTGTCGTCCATGCGCAGGTTACAGATGCCGTTAAAGCGCTCTGCGGTGCCGAAATCGACGTAGATCGCCTTGGCGTGGCCGATGTGCAGGTAGCCGTTCGGCTCCGGCGGGAAACGGGTGTGCACCTTCATGCCTTCGCAGCGGCCGCCCTCTGCGAGGTCTTCTATAATAAAATCATCGATAAAACTGCTGCTGATCTCCTCGGAGACCGCTTCGTTTTTGATCTCTTCACTCATAATTTGTCCATACCTTTCCTAATATCAGGTTTTTCCTCTTGCTTTATGCGTTCTCGATCTTTTGAAGGCCGAGCTGTAAACGGCGCAGCGCCTCCTCTTTGCCGAGCACGGCGAGAATTTCCATAGCGCCGCCGGGGGTAACGGTCTGGCCTGCCGCCGCGATGCGTACCGGCCACAGCAGCGTGCCGTTTTTCACTTCGAGGCTCTGTGCGAGGGCAATGAGTGCATCGTGGATGGTATCAACCTGCCAGTTTTCGATGGCGGACAGCGTCTCGATGGCGGCACGCAGCATGACGGGCGCGTTCTCGAGCGTTGCCTTGCTCTTTTTGTTTATGAAGAGGTCTGCGGAATATTCCGGCAGCGCTTTGAAGAAGCCGAGCAGGCTCGGGATTTCCTTAAACTTCAAAATACGCGGCTGCAAAATGGCGTCGAGCACGTCGTACGGCTTTTCTGCGTCACCGAAAATCTCTTTGTAGTACGGCATCGCCGCGGTGCGGAACTCTTCCCCGCTCATCTTGCGGATGTATTCGCCGTTGAACCACAGGAGCTTATCGTAATCGAACACGGCGGGCGATTTGCTGATGCCGTCGATGGAGAATGCTTCTTCGAGCTCTTTCAGCGAGAAAATTTCCTGGTTATCCTTCGGGCACCAGCCGAGCAGCGCGATGTAGTTCGTGATGACCGGTGCGAGGTAGCCGTCTTCGAGGAGGCCCTGAAAGCTTGTGGAACCGTGGCGCTTCGAAAGCTTTGAGACGGAGCCGTCTTCATTTTTGCCCATGATGAGCGGCAGGTGCACATAAATCGGCTTTTCCCAGCCGAACGCGTCGTAGAGCATGTTGTATTTCGGTGTAGAGGTGAGGTACTCGCAGCCGCGCACGACATGCGTAATGTGCATGAGGTGGTCGTCGATGACGTTTGCAAAGTTGTAGGTCGGGTAGCCGTCGGACTTTAAAAGCACCTGATCTTCGATCTCTTTGTTTTCGATCGTGATGGTGCCGTAAACGGCGTCTTCAAAGGACGTGGAGCCCTCGAGCGGCACACGCTGACGAATGACATACGGCATACCGGCGTCGAGGTTCTTCCGGATTTCCTCTGCGGGCAGGTCGCGGCAATGACGGTCGTAGCCGCCGAACTCGCCGTCCTGATGAATGGACTCGAGGCGCTCTTTGGTGCAGAAGCAATAGTATGCCTTGCCCTCACGCACAAGCTGCTCTGCATAGGGTTTATAAATATCCTTGCGTTCGCTCTGTACATACGGGCCGTATTCGCCGCCGATGTCCGGTCCTTCGTCATGCTGCAGACCGACTTGCTGCAGTGTATTATATATAACGTCTGTTGCGCCTTCTACATAGCGCTCCTGATCTGTGTCTTCAATTCTGAGCACAAACGTGCCGTTTTGGGACTTCGCCACCAGATACTCGTACAGCGCCGTTCTGAGGTTTCCGACGTGCATGAAACCGGTGGGGCTCGGCGCAAAGCGTGTGCGAACCATTAAAACAACCTCCTTAGTTTTTCGGTGCGTTGCTATCCATGCCGCCGGCATGAAAAAATACTACACCATCATATAATGTTCTATTATATATCTGTGCGCAAAATTTTGCAATAAAAAAACGGGAAAAAGCGCCATCTTTTTCCCGTTTTCTGTTCTTAATCGCCCTTGAGGAACGCCACGTACTCTTCAAGGCACATGTTCAGCTCGTTCATGCGCTGCGCGTGCTCCTTGCCGACGTAGCGGTAATGCCACGGCTCGTAATCGATGCCGGTGATGCTCTCCTTGCCTTTGGGGTAGCGCTCGACAAAGCCGTATTCTGCGGCGTGCTCCTGCAGCCATGTGTAGGCTTCCGTCTCGCGGAAATCGTCTTCAACGTCGTTAAAATCGACCGCAAGGCCGGTGTGATGCTCGCTGTACCCCGGCGCCTGAATGGTGATCCGCGCGTCTTCATACGCTTTTTCATAGGTCATGCCGTCTGCCATGCGGCGCTGCACGGCGCGATCCAGCACGCTTTCCTGCTCCTCCACGCTGCGATAGCCCGAGGCAACCCACAAATTGATCTCGTCGTTATACGCTGCATTGATAAGCGCCGTGAGCTCTGGGTACATTTTGGAGTTGACGGTGATGGTATCGAACAGCGTCGGGGTCATTTGGAAATCGTCCGGCAGCGGCACTTCGCTGTTCACAAGCACAAGCCGCCAATCGCCGAGCTGCTGAAAGGCGGGCTCGGGGGTTGGCGTTGCCGCTGCCAAAGCCTCCGGTTCCGCCGCTGCTTCCACCGGCTCTGCATTCTGATGAGGCATAGCAAGCAATGCTGTGATAACCAAAACCGCAACAATGCCCGCTGCGCCGCCAAAAATCAACTTTGCGCGAGACTTCAGCACATGCGCAGGCAATTTCATCCTTGCAGTCTTCATGGCTTTGCTTTTTCGCACAACGGGTTCATCTTCCGTACGCAGTCTTGCCGGAGATTGCTGTGTGCGGCGCTCTCCATATGCGGCACGACACGCGGCATATCGGCGCTCATCCCGTTCTTCCAACCGCGCTGCAAGATGATTCATGCCGCCTTCCGAAATGGTGCGTGTGGGATTTGAATGCGTAGATGTATGTTCTTCCCGCTTCGGTCTGCTGCTTTCTGTTTTTTCTTTCTTGTATCTTTTGCCGTTGTCGTATGAGGTCTCCGACTGGGGCACCTCAGCTCTGTATCTTTTACCTGTATCCGCCTGAACAGGCTGTTTCTCTGATTCATGCTTTAAATGCGTTCGCTGCGTTTTCTCCGGCGCCCCTGCCATGTGCTTTGCCACGTTCATGCTCCCATCTTCTATTGCAAGTATACCACATAACTGGTATACTAATCCATAGTTTCTAAATTGTTTTTTCATCTTTTTTTCATTTTGAAGGAGTGACCTTGATGAAAAGGATCTTTATGCGCGGCAACCCCGGCGATTTTGCAAATTATGTGGCGGCGCTGACGGCTTGCGGCAGAAAGGCTCCGGCGCAGGAGGCCGCGAGCCGGTAATCTCGATGACGCTTTCCGACGCAGACACCTGCGACGGCCTGCTGATCCCCGGCGGCGCCGATGTAAATCCTGTGCTCTATGGGCAGGAAAACACGGCGAGCGAAGGCATTGATGACAGCCGTGATGCAGACGAGATTGCGCTTGCAAAATGCTTTTTTGCAGCGGGCAAGCCGGTATTCGGCATTTGCAGAGGGCATCAGGTGCTGAACGTGGCATTCGGCGGCGACCTCATTCAGGATGTGCCGGACCCGCAGCACCACATGGCGGCAAAAGAGACCGGCGACGCCATTCACACGGTACGCGCGCAGCATGATCTGATGCGCGAATTTTACGGCGAAGAATTCCCCGTGAACAGTGCACACCATCAGGCCGCAGGTAAGCTCGGCGCGGGACTTATCCCCCTGTGCGTCAGCGACGACGGCATCAACGAGGGCTTTATCCATGAAAACGGCAAGGTGATCGGCGTGCAGTTTCACCCGGAGCGCATCGGCTTTGCGCACCGCCGCCCCGATGCAGTGAACGGCGAAAAGCTGTTTCGCTATTTTCTGAGTCTGATTTAAAGCCGCTTTCCTCTATTTTCCGCTTCCGCATAAAATTGTGAAAAAACTGCTTGCTTTTTTCCCGGGCATCGTGTATAATAAATTCGTTATCCGGGTGTAGCGCAGTTTTGGTAGCGCGCTTGAATGGGGTTCAAGAGGCCGCAGGTTCAACTCCTGTCACTCGGACCAAATTAGTACGATGGTTTTGATACGAGATCATCGTACTTTTTATTTGAAATAAGCATAATCATTTGATATAGTTAATTCGATAAATCGGAATTTGTGGAGAAGCATATTATGAGTGTGTATACAGAAAAATATGAAGAGCTTTTAACAGAATTCAACAAAGGAAAAACAATGGTTCTTTCATCTTCCGAAAACGGCAGAGTGAGTTCCAGAATGATGTGTGTTGTATTCTTTGATGGATTATTCTATTTTCAAACTGACAAGACCCTTCGGAAATATCATCAACTTATCAGTAATCCGAGAGTTGCGTTATGTGCTGATAATATTCAAATAGAAGGTATTTGCGAGGAAACAGGGCACCCGATAAATAACATTAAGTTTTGTAATACATTCAAAACATACTTTGATGGTTCATTCAATCATTATTCGTCCCTGCAAAACGAAAGATTATTTGCCGTAAAGCCGACCTATGTGGAACGGTGGCTATATATAGGCGGCGTTCCATTTATTGAAACTTATGATATAAAAAAACAGCAGTATGAATTGATAGAGTATAAAGGCGAATAAATTCCATTTTGCCGAACAGAGAAGCATGGTTTCACTTCTGTCGCTATGGTTTCATTTTTGAACGAAACCAAATGAAACCGTTTGAAGCCGTATCATTATTATCAACTGTTGCCATAACTGGACACCAATTTCGATACGACGCGTATCTTGATTGGTGTCCAGTTCCTTTATTACAGAGGTTTTGGTTTCCATGGGTCTTTACCATACGATTTAATCCTCTTTTTTCGCAGAAATCCTTTCCGGCGGAAAATATTGCAGAGACCTTCGGTGATGAACTTCGATGTTTATTTTCACCATGTATTTGTTCTATTCAAAGATAAAGCAGGGATTTTAATGAAGCAAAACAAAAACGGATTCACATTGATGGAAATGCTAATTGTCATTGCAATCATCGCCGTATTGATTGCAGTTGCCATTCCGGTATTTGCGTCACAGCTTGAAAAAGCCAGAGAAGCGACAGATCTTGCAAATGTCCGCTCCGCTTATGCACAGGTGTCTACAGAGGCGTTGCTCGGAGATTCTGAGGCTACCGTAACCGTCGATCTAAAACAGAAGCAGGCCGACTGGCAATCCGTAGATCCTGTGAATATCGGCGGTATTGTTCATTCCAAAAGCCAAGGAGACACGGAGAACTGGAAAGGCGTTGCTGCGCCAAACGGAACCTGTGTCGTATCGTATAAGGAAGATTACGGAATCATTCTCACTTGGAGCGGAAAAGCCGATCCATCTGAACCTAAATACCCGTTTAACACAAAGGTAACGGATTTCTTCCCACTTCTATACGAAACGGATTTTTGGCAAGACATGAAAAACAATACAAACTTTGAGTTTGACTCCAGATGTCCGGATTCGCAATATGTTCCATCCATTATCACAGAGATTAATAAACTGAATAAAAGTCTTTTGCAGCAGGATGATTGCACATGGGCTTATCTTGGCGACGGAAGAGATAGACACGAAGCAGATCGGTATCTTTTCTGGACATCTCTGGACACGGATAAGGTCGGGGCCGGAAAGGAAATCCCCGTAATTATTCAAACCGGTGACAAGAGATATTATGTTTCCGAAACCACGACCGGTACGCGAAAAGGCAAGAAGTATGTCACCATCTCGGAATCGCTTACTACGCAAAATCAGTATAAGGAAATTCTGAACAAAGGAAAAGAGTTTTCTACGTTGGAAGATGCTTACGATGCCTACCTTAAAGCATTGGGTAATTCCGAATACGATTCCGTACGCCAGTCCCAGTCTTAAAATGCTCTATTCCGTTACAACCTCTAAATCAGCATTCTCAGCAACTTCATCAAATACAAAAAGAGACAGCCTAAAGTGATATGCCCCCATACCGGGTGTCCGGTATTGGGGTACATATCAAAGTAAACTGTCTCTTTTTTACTTGATTGATTATGTAGTTATACTGCCTGCAAGCGGTATTTTTCCGCGTAGGTGCCGTAGGCGCGGCGGAAGTCGGGGTCGTCGGCACGCATGGCGCGCAGCGTTTCGTGCAGATTAAGACCGTGGTTTGCCGCATCCAGAACACAGCCGGCGATGTTGGAGCAGTGGTCAGCCGTTCGCTCGAGATCCGTCAGCAGGTCGGACCACACGAAGCCCGCTTCAATACTGCAATGCCCCTGCTGCATGCGCAGAATATGGCGCGTGCGCATCTGCTCCTTCAGTGCAACGATGACCTGTTTCAGCGGTTCTACCTGTGCGGCGGCCGCAAGGTCTTTTTCGCTGAACGCGCGCTCTGCCGTATTCAATATCTCACTCACCGCGCCGATGAGCACCTTCAGCTCTTTTTCTGCGGTGGCGCTGAAGCCAAGTCCCTTGCTGCGCAGCTCTTCCGACGCCGCAAGCAGGTTCACGGCGTGGTCGGAGATACGCTCAAAATCGCCTATAATTTTTAATAATTCGGTGGCTTCTTCGCTTTCGGCATCGCTCAGCTGCTGGGCGCTCAGGCGCACCAGGTATGTACCAAGCTCGTCTTCGTAGCGGTCGCAGCGGCTCTCGTTTTCACGGATGGGTTCCGCAAGCTCCGGCGAATAATTTTCAAAGGTCGTCAGCGCCATATGCAGCGCTTCGCCTGCACAGCGTGCCATTTCGCCCGCAACGGCACGGCAGCGGCCGAGCGCGACGGACGGTGTGATGAGCAGGCGTTCTTCAAGCTCAACAGGCTGCTCTTTGCCGCCCTTATCCGGCACGATGCGGATTGCGAGCTTTTCGAGCAGGCCGCCTGCCGGCAGCAGCATCGCCGTGCACAGGATATTAAAGAGCGAGTGCGCAATCGCGATGCCGGACATGGTGGCGTTTTCATCCAGAATAGCCGGTGCAAACACGATCTTTACAATCCAGAAGGCCGTCAGTAACACGACCACGCCGATAACGTTGAACATCAAATGGACAACTGCCGCGCGCTTTGCGTTCTTCTGTGTGCCCACGGAGGAGATCAGCGCCGTAACGCAGGTACCGATATTCTGGCCCATGATAATCGGGATAGCCGCCGCGTAGCTGACCTGCCCCGTTACGGCCAATGCCTGCAAAATGCCCACGGAAGCTGAGCTGGACTGGATGATACCTGTCAAAAGCGCACCCGCAAGCACGCCAAGAATCGGATTTTTGAACATCAGGAACAGCGAAGCGAACGCCGGGACATCTTTAAGGCCCGAAACCGCGCCACTCATGGTTTCCATGCCAAACATCAAGGTCGCAAAGCCGAGCAGGATCATGCCGGTATCTTTCTTTTTACCGGACTTGCAGAACATATAGAAAATGATGCCGATGAGCGCCAAAACAGGCGTGAAGGATGACGGCTTTAAAAGATTCACCCAAATATTGCTGCCGCTGATGCCCGCAAGGCTCAACAGCCACGCCGTGACGGTGGTGCCCACGTTCGCGCCCATGATAACGTTGATGGCTTGCCGCAGTGTCATGAGCCCGGAGTTTACGAAGCCCACTACCATGACTGTCGTCGCCGACGAGCTTTGAATGATGGCTGTGATGCCGAGGCCCGTCAAAAAGCCCGCCGGTACACTGCCGGTCATTTTATCGAGCAAGCTTTGCAGCTTGCCGCCCGCGCGGCGCTCCAAGGCCTGCCCCATCAGGTTCATGCCGAACAGGAAAAGACACAGCCCGCCAATCATCGTCAGTACATTGAAAATATCCATACCCGATTTTCCCCTTTTAACATTCTTTTACACGTATAGGAGTATATCGTGTCTATGTCAAATCAACTGTGTGTTCTTTGTAAAATCCATGTAAAATCGCTTGTTAAAAAACGACACAAAGCATGAATATCCCCCGGCGAAAAGCCGGAGGATATCTACGCTATGCGCCCTGCTGAATTTTGCTTTACACGGTGCCGGTGATAACAACCTCCGCGGTGCCGGGTGTAGTGGCCCATGTGCCGTTTTCGTTTTGCGTATACTGCGCGGCGGGAACGGTGATCTGCCCCGGAAGCGTTGCGAACACGCCGGTCGTTTCGCCATACGTGTACTGCGTACCTGCTGTCCAAGCGGTGCCGTTAAACGTGACCGCAATGTTTTTGAGGATCGGGTCAAACGTATCGGTCAGCACGATGCGCTCGGCTTCGGAAGCTTCGGTGTTGCCCGTGTTTTCGATGACGAACGTATACGTAATCTGCCCGTTCCCCGTGATGACCGCAGGGCACAGCGCTTTGCTGATGGTGAGCACCGCGCGATCCTCCGTGGAGACCGTTTCCGACGCGCTGACTTCCAGATTGCCGTCCGTGACATTTGCGGTATTCGTGATGCTGCCGTCCGTGCCGAGCGGTGCATACGCTGTGACCTCTGCCTCGTAAACGAGCATGATGCTGCCGTTTGCGGGGACATTCGGGACCGTAATGACGAGCGGCGGCTCCGGCGTTGCGGTGGGCGCGGTCTGCAAGACGCCATTTACATAATACCGAACAGAATTCGGCACATACGCAAGCGGATAGACGGTCCCGCTGTTAAATTCATACGCGCCGAGGTTATCGGTGACCGTGAGATTTGTCACCGGCTGCGCACCGCTGTTTACGATAGAAATGATATACGTAATCTTATCGTTTGCGGCGTAATTTTTCACCACGGCGGTTTTGGTAACGGTCAAGGCCTCCAAAAGCTCGCCCGTGACGGTGTTGGAATTCGTTGTGCCTCCGTTATACGAAAGCGTCGCGAAATTTGTAAAAGATGCCATAAAACCCCTCCTTGTTTTCGGGGACTTGCCCCTTGTACAAGTTATGCCGAAGGGGGTTTAAATGACACTTTTGAGCTTGTGGCTTTTTGCATTCTTCATGTCTTTTTAAGGAACCTCTTGATAGGGTTTCTTACGGCTAAACAGCCCACCGGACCGTTTAGCCTATCTTCCTGATCTGTTGTGAGGCAAAAGGATTTCGAGCTCTGCGGAGGTCGTGGGCGAGCCCGGCGTGCTGCGCATGCAGCCGGAACCGGTGCATGCGGCCTGTGAAAGCGCCCATGCGCTCGACAAATTTCTTTAATTTTACATAATTTAGTTTACATAAGGTTATTGACATAATCAGATTTCGATCCATTAAAAATCTCCTTTGAAGAACCCATAAAACCGGGCTTCAAAGGAGATTTTCGTTTTGTTATTGGCCGAGCAGCGAAAGATTATAGTCTTCAATGCACGTCGCAAGGCCTTCGGCAGTCGTCTCAAATCCACCGCCGGCGTTTTTGAGCTTTGCACAATTCATCCAGAGGTTTTCGCCGCCGGACTTTTCCTGCAAATTGAGCTTCATGCCTGTTTTTTCCATAAACAGCTCCGCAAGCGCGTACATGGAGACGTCTGCCTCGCTGCCGAAGTTATACGCGCCACCGGGCAAATTCACAGCCTGCAAGGTCTGCTCTGCAACCTCGCGCACATAGGTGATGCCGCGAAATTCCTCTTTGGAAAGTGCAAGCGGCTTTTGGGTGATGGCGGCGTTCAGGAACATCGTGATGAGGTTGCTGCGGTTCGGCACGCCGAACATGGGCATGTCATACATCCACGTCGCACGCAGCATGACGGCGTTCGGGTCGATCGCGAGAACGCGGTTTTCCATTTCCAACTTCTCTTCGGCGTAGAGATTTGCGGTCGCAACGTCGTCTTCCGTAAACGGCTTATCGCCCTTTGCGCCGCTGTACACCTGATCGGAGCTGAACAACACGAGCTTCGCACCGTTTGCGGCTTTGGCTAAATACTCCGGCACCAAAACGTTTGCGTGGTACGAGCCTTCCGGGTCTTTGGCACACGCACCGATGTCCGAGATTGCCGCGGTGTGAAGGATGGCGTCCGGCTGCACGGTGTCGATGAGGCGGTCGATATCCTCTTTTTCCGCCCCGCGCAGAGACGGCGCACAAATAACGGGCGCCGCCGCACGGATGCGCGCCCCCACAAAGCCATTTGCGCCGGTCAACAGAATTTTCATGATAAACTCCCCCCTGTTTTTAAAAACGACCCGACAAAACTGCCGGGTCGTCTGGATGCAAAATGAATTATGCGTTTTCGGTCTCTTTGTAGCGGCGTGCGCAGTCCTGCACGATGGCGTTCATCGCGTCCATTTTATTCAGCATGTCCTTTGCAAGGGCAACCTGGCAGCGCGTACGGACAAGGTTATGCTGCGGCTTTTTGACCTTAAAGTACTTATCGCCGACGATGTAGTCCGCGAGGAAGCGCGTTGCAAGCTCGCAGGTAAGCGCAAAGCAGCTGAGCGCCAGCGTATCCACTTCGGTTTTCGTCAGAGATGCGGCGGTCTTTTTGAGGAAGCCCTCGGCAAATGCCCAGAAAATATTGAGGTTTACGCCGGCCTTTTCCGGATAATCGCAATCTTCTTCCACAAAATTTGCAGCGAAGCGGATGGCATCGCCGAAATCGTGGCCGACAAGACCCGGCATAACGGTATCGAGATCGATGACAACGAGCGCCTCGTGCGTCTTCTCATCGAACAGCACATTGTTGATCTTTGTATCGTTGTGCGTAACGCGCAGCGGAAGCTCGCCTTTTTCAAAGAGGTCGGTCAGGCGGCAAGCCTCGTCCTCTACGGAAAGCAGCCAATCAAGCTCTTCGCGCACCTCTGCCACACGGCCGCACGGGTCGGCAGCCATATCTTCCTTCAGCTTCTCGTAGCGCTTGCGCGTGTTGTGGAAGTCCGGGATCGTGTAGAAAAGGGAGTTCGCATCGAAATCCGCCAACATCAGTTGGAAATCGCCGAACGCCTCACCTGCACTGCGCACCACGTTCAGGTCGTCGCAGGTATCGAACGTCACAGACGGCACGTAGTTGCTGAGCCGCCAGAAGCCGTCATTATCCATCAAATAGTTGACACCGTGCTTCGTGTGATGGAAATGCAGGCTTTTCGTATTCGGGCATTTTTCGCGGATGTGCTCCGTGACACGGTCAATGTTCTGCATCAGCTCAATCGGGTGCTGGAACGCATATGTATTGACGCGCTGTACAAGGAAAGACTTGATCTTTGCCATGCCGGTACCGTCATCGCGAATATAATTGACTTTGTAGGTGTGGTTCACGTTGCCCATTTTGATTTCTTCGTACGAGAAGAACGGGCCTTCAATGCGGAATTCTTCGCCGACCTCGAGTAACTTTCGGGCGATCTCCGGGTTCATGTCCATTTCTGGAATACTCATAATCCTCTGCTCCTTCAATTTTCTGGCAGTTTGGCCACCACTTTTTAAGCATAAACATAAAGGGATAACTATAAAGATTATAGCAGAAATACGGTAAATTTCAAGTCGAAATTATGAATAGGCGCAAAAAGGCCGTTTCTCTTCAAAAATGATATACTGCCGACAACTTTTTTGACTACCTGACCCCTTTAAAAAGGCCTCAAAAAACCGATATTCAGAAAATAAAAAATCCAGTGTCAAAACCAAAAAACGGCTTAAACACTGGACTTTTTCTTGGAGCTGCTAACCAGATTCGAACTGGTGACCTCGTCCTTACCAAGGACGTGCTCTGCCTACTGAGCCATAGCAGCATACGCAAAAGGCAAGATGAACTCGCCTTTTGTGGCGACCCGGAACGGGCTCGAACCGTCGACCTCTAGCGTGACAGGCTAGCGTTCTAACCAACTGAACTACCGGGCCATGGTGGCAGGGGCAGTAAGATTCGAACTCACGGCACGCGGTTTTGGAGACCGCTGCTCTACCAACTGAGCTATGCCCCTATTTATCTCGCGGCCTCTTTTCGACCGCTCGATTATTCTACCACGAACTACGGAAAATGTCAACCTATTTTCCCAAAAATAATTATTTTTTACCCCCGACAAGGTGCTTTATGCAAAAAATGCAGACACCGTGCCGAAAAACAGAAAACGCCCGTCCTTTTGGAACAGGCGTTTCGGTGACTAAACTTTAGCGGGAAAGATCCTGAGAAATCCTGTAGAGCTTCTCGTCGAAGACGCGCGGCATCTCGAGGGCTTCGGTAATGTCGAAGTCTACGATGCGTTCGCCCTGCATGACGACGACGCGGTTGCTCTTGCCATCGCGGAGCAGCTCAACTGCGTGGTAGCCCATCTGGCTTGCCACAACACGGTCACGGAGCGTCGGGGAACCGCCGCGCTGTACATGGCCAAGGATAGTCGCACGGCTCTCGATGCCGGTCTCCTCTTGGATACGCTTGCAAATATCTTCGGAGTGACCTACGCCCTCTGCAACGACCACGATGAAGTGGCGCTTGCCGGTCTTCTGTGCGTAGCGGATGCGCTCGATGATGTCCTTTTCAAAGTCATACTTCACTTCCGGGACGAGCGTTGCGATTGCACCGACAGCGATGCCGGTGTTGAGTGCGATGTCGCCGCAGCGTCTGCCCATGACCTCTACAACGCTGCAGCGGTCGTGAGACTCTGTGGTATCGCGGATGCGGTCGATCATTTCCATAGCGGTGTTCATCGCCGTGTCATAACCGATGGTATATTCGGAGCTCGAAATATCATTATCGATAGTGCCCGGAACGCCGATGCAAGGTACGCCTGCGCCGGTCAGGTCGCGTGCGCCGCGGAAAGAACCGTCGCCGCCGACGACGACCACGCCGTCGATGCCCAGTTCGCGACATTTAGCAGCCGCCTTCTGAACGCCCTCCGGGGTATTGAACTCGGGGCTGCGCGCCGTAAAGAGCGCCGTGCCGCCGTGCTGGATGATGTTGGAAACGCTGCGAAGCTCCATTTTCTGCACTTCGCCGGTCAGAAGACCGTTGTAGCCGTGACGTACGCCATATACCTCCATGCCGAAGGAGATCGCGGTGCGGACAACAGCACGAACCGCAGCATTCATGCCCGGTGCGTCACCGCCGCTCGTAAGTACTGCGATTTTCTTTGCACACATTGTAAATTCCTCCACTTTCTTATTGAAAACTGCAAAGTTAAAAATGCAATTCAGCAATTTATTCCATTCATTTTTAGATTATACCCCTTTTCCCTGACGGTTTCAAGAGGTATTTTGTCTTTTTTGAATCGGTTTTTGTTTTTTTGAGAATTTCTTATTCTTTCAGCGCAACATTTCCCTCGCCGAGAAGTTTTTTCAATGCGGAGACGAGCTCGTAGTTCACCGCAACGCGGTAACGGGCGGGCGCGCGGACCAGCTTTTTCGTGTCCGTATAATATAGATAGAGGTCGGTCACGCCGTCGAAAATCTCGATGTACTGCATCGCCTTTTTGCAGATCGGGTCTTCGGCGTTCGGTACACGCAGGTAAAGGCCCTTATAGGCTGTGTTATAGCCCTTAATCTGCACACCGGGCCGCTCTTCCCCGCGCGGCGGCGTGACGCTTTCCGGCACAGCGGCAGGCTTTTGCGAGTCCCTTTTCTTTTCCTCAGGCGCAGGCCTTCTGCGGATCATCATTTCTTCCGGCGAAAACGGTGCCGAGGCATATTCGCAGATGAACTTCGGGTCTTTTTCTTCCGTAAAGCTGATGCGTCCGTGCGCCCAAACAGAGCCGCCCGGCGCAAAAAGGTCGCCGTATTTTTCCAAAACCTTCGGGAAAACAAGCGCCTCCATAGAGCCGTACATGTCTTCCAACGTGACGAACGCCATGGCAGAGCCGGAGCGCGTCACCTTCTTTTTCACGCTTTCCACAACGGCCAGAACGTCCACATACTGCTCGTCTTTATATTGGTCGGATTCCCCGGCGGCGCTGCGGGCAATCTCATCAAAGCGCGCGGCGATGCCGGCGTTATAGACCTCCGCATACGGCGACATGGGGTGTCCGGAAAGGTACATGCCGGTGACTTCCTTTTCCATAGAAAGCAGTTCGGTTTTGGGGAACTCCTCGGCTTTCGGCATCTCGAAAGATTCCGTTTTCTCCTCCCCGCCGAAGTCAAACAGGCCGATCTGTCCCTCTATGTTGCGGCGCTTATCGTCCTCCAGCTGATCGAGCAGCGGGCCGACCGCCATCAGCATTTCGCGGCGGTTGTTGCCGAGACCGTCGAACGCACCGCAGCGGATAAGACTTTCCACGGCGCGGCGGTTCAGGTCTCTGCCCTGCATGCGCTTGCAGAAATCGTAGAAGGTCGTGAACGGGCCGTTCATCGTACGCTCGGACAAAATGCGCTGTATCAGGCCGCGTCCGAGGTTGCGGATGGCGAGCAAACCGAAACGAATGCTGTTTTCAAAAACGGAAAAGCCCTGCTCGCTCTCGTTCACGTGCGGCGGCAGCACGGCAATATTCAGCCTGCTGCATTCTTCCATATACGCCGCAATCTTGCCTGCGGATGCGAGCACACTTGTGAGCAACGCGGCCATATATTCTTTCGGATAGTGATATTTGAGGTACGCCGTGCGATACGCCACAACGGCATATGCGGCGGCATGGGACTTATTGAACGCGTAGGACGCAAAGCTTTTCATCTCATCGTAGATTGTCTCGGCGGTCTGCTCGTCCACGCCGCGGGCGATGCAGCCTTCAATCTCCACGGTGCCGTCCTCACGCTTTAAGCCGTGAATGAAATACTCGCGCTCCTGCTCCATGACATCGTGCTTTTTCTTGCTCATGGCGCGGCGCACAATGTCCGCGCGACCGAGCGAATACCCCGCAAGCTCGCGGAAAATGCGCATGACCTGCTCCTGATAAATGATGCACCCGTAGGTGACATCCAGTATTTTGGAAAGGCGCGGGTGGCGGTACGTGATTTTATCCGGGTGCTTGCGATTTTCGACGTACATGGGGATGAACTTCATCGGGCCGGGGCGATACAAAGAGATAACGGCGATGAGATCTTCAATGCTTTTGGGGTCGGATTGCATGATGACACGGCGCATACCGGCAGATTCAAACTGGAACACGCCCTCTGTCGCACCGCTCGCGATCATTTTAAACACGTCCGGGTCGTTATCCGGCGCGTTTTCCACCTTAAAGCCCGGCGTGTGTTTCGCAATCATCTGCTCGGCGTGGTCGATAACCGAGAGGTTGCGCAGGCCAAGAAAGTCCATCTTGAGCAGACCAAGCTGCTCGATGGCCGTCATCGTGTACTGCGTGACGGGCGAATCGTCGTTCATGCTCAGCGGCACGTAATCGACGACCGGGCGGTCTGTGATGACAACACCGGCGGCGTGCGTGGACGTGTGGCGCGGCATGCCCTCAATTTTGCGTGCCATGTCGAGGAGCTCGTGCACCTGTTTGTCGCTTTCATATAAATCGCGCAGCTCGGAAACGCGTTCCAGCGCGGCGTCAATCGTGATGTCAAGCTCCATCGGCACAAGCTTTGCGACGGTATCGCACGTTGTGTACGGAATCGCCATGGCGCGGCCAACGTCGCGTATCGCAAGGCGCGCCGCCATGGTGCCGAACGTGACGATCTGCGCCACATGGTCGGTGCCGTATTTTTCCGTGACATACTCAATGATCTCCTGTCGGCGCTCGTCGCTGAAATCGACGTCGAAGTCCGGCATACTGACGCGCTCCGGATTCAAAAAGCGCTCGAACAGCAGGTCATACCGCAGCGGGTCAACGCCCGTGATGCCGATGCAGTATGCGGCGAGGCTGCCCACGCCGGAGCCTCTGCCCGGGCCGACCGGGATACCCATGCTTTTCGCCTGACGGATGAAATCGTACACGATGAGGTAGTAGTTTACATACCCCATCGTATCAATCGTCGAAATTTCATATTCAAGGCGGTCTGCGATTTCTTTTTTCGGGTTTTCGCCGTAGTATTTGTGCAGACCCGCGTAACACATGCGGCGGAAATATTCGCGGTTGTCGCTGCCGTCCGGCGTATCAAAGCGCGGCAGCTTCGTTTTGCCGAACTCAAATTCCACATTGCAGCGGTCGGCGATTTTCTGCGTGTTGTCCGCTGCCTCGGGACAATCCGGGAACAGTGCACGCATTTCGTCTTCGCTTTTAAAATAGAATTCATCGGAGCCGAATTCCAGCGTATCCTCATCCTCCACCGTGCGGTTCGTCTGGATGCAGACGAGGATGTGGTGCATTTTGGTGTCTTCTTTTTCGATATAGTGGCAGTCGTTCGTCACGACGAGCGGAATGCCCGTATCTTTGGACAATCGGATTATTTGCGGGTTGATATGTGCCTGTTCGCGCAGGCCGTGGTCTTGTAATTCGAGGTAAAAATTGTCCTCGCCGAAAATCTCACGGTAGCGCAGGGCGGCGGCTTTGGCTTCGTCATAGTCGCCGACGGAAAGCGCACGCGGGATCTCACCCGCAAGGCAGGCGGAAAGCGCGATGAGCCCCTCGCTGTGTTCACGCAGCAGCTCCATATCGGCACGGGGCTTGCTGTAAAAGCCCTCTGTCCACGCTTTAGAGACAATGGCGACAAGGTTGCGGTAGCCCATTTCGTTTTTGCACAGCAGCACAAGATGCCGGTTTTCGTTATCGATGCCGTGAATTTTATCGAACCGGCTGCGCTTTGCAACGTAGATCTCGCAGCCGATGATCGGCTTGATGCCGCGCTTTTTCGCTGCCTTATAAAAGTCGATCACGCCGTACATCACGCCGTGATCGGTAATGGCAACGCTTTTCTGCCCCATCTCCTGCGTTTTATCGAGCAGCTTTTCAATGCGGCAAGCGCCGTCCAAAAGGCTGTATTCGGTGTGCACATGCAAATGTGTAAACGCCATTTTCGCCCTCCTTTTCCATTTAAGTTTACATAATTGAATTTACATAAACCTCTAATTGTTGTTTTCAATCACAAGGGTAAATCCGTGCTCGGTGGAAAAATAGTGGTTTTTATCCCCCCACGCGGTATCGATCACAACGTAGTATGTGCCGTCGTTTTCAGGGTACGCAAACCGCTCGCTGCGGTAGTAAAGCTCGGAGAAATCCTCGTTATAAACCGTGTAATACATTGCGCCGTAGGGATCCTGAGAGGCTTCAAGCACGATGCCTTTATCCATGCGAATGACCGGGAATTCATCGGCAACCTCTTCAATTTCAAAATGCCCTCCGCACGCTTCTGAACCGTTCTTCCTTTGCTCGCCGGTCACGTTCTGCAGCGCGGTAATCTCTTCATTGCCGGAGCGCACCACGATATCGCCGGGCACAAGCTCGGCTTTCAGCGCATCGGCGATGAAATACGCGCCCACGCCGAGCACCGTAACAATCAAAATGCCCAACACAAGGTCTTTAAAGCTCTTCGGTCTTTGCATTTTCAGCATGCAGCTTTTCCTCCACTTCAAAAACGCTCTGCTCCGCAAGGGATTCCTCCGGCGAGCCGAGCTGTTCCGCAAACTCCAAAATGCGGCGCAGGCGGTGATTCACACCGGAACGGCTGATGGAAAGCCGCTCCCCCATTTCGCGCAACGACATTTCGGGGTTTTCCAGCCGCAAAACGGCGGCCTCGCGCAGGTCGGCGGGCAGCTCGTCCAGCCCCACCTTGTCGCTGATGAGCGCAATGGCGGCAATCTGCTTTGTTGCGGCAGAGTACGTTTTATCAAGATTCGCGGTCTCGCAGTTCGAGACACGGTTTAAATTGTTGTAGGTCTCCTTGTACATTTTGATCTGCATCAGGTTCATGGCGGAGTTTACCGCACCCGTCAGCGTGAGGAAATCCTCGATGGCGGCGCTTTCCTTTATGTAGACAATGTAGCTGTTTTTTCTGCGTGCAATGGACGGCGAAAGCTGCGCGGCCTTCACGCGGTGCAGAACAGCCACAAGGTCTTCCGCAAGGTGCAGGTACGGCGTGGAAAACTCAAGATGATACTCCTTCTGCGGGTCTGTGACCGTGCCGCAGATGAGGAACACACCGCGCAAAAACGCCGAAATGCAGCAGTCTTTTTGCAGATTTTCCTCATGAATATGCAGGTTCACGTCATTCTCATCGTGCCCGAACGAACGGATCATCTGAATGCGTGCGGCTTCACCCGGAATGGTGATGGCATACGCGCCGATATTCTTGCGCCTTAACTGCGAGCGCACCTCGGCGTATACACCGGCCGAAACGGCGGCGGCCTCCGCCACACGGCGTGCAACGGCGGCATTTTCGCATACCATCTGCGATTCCCGCGCGGAAAAACACTTTGAAAAAAGCAGAAGGCCGTAGCATTCCGCTTTCAAACAGCACGCGCGCTTATTTTCAATCATACACAGCTCTTGCTTGCAATCCGCAGCAAATGACATGAAAACGGCTCCCTCCCGCTTTATTCTTTCGTGATATCCCGGTGCGAGACCGTGGCGTGAACGCCGTTTGCGACAAGGTGATCGTGCATATACTGCGCAAGCGCCACGGAGCGGTGATGCCCGCCGGTGCATCCGACCGCGATGACGAGCTGGCTTTTGCCCTCCTGAATGTAGAGCGGCAGCATGTAATCGATCATGTCCGTAAAGCGGGCTTTAAAGCCCTCGGTTTCCTTGCAGTTCATCACGTAGTCGCGCACGGGCGCTTCAAGGCCGGTATGCTCACGCAGCTCCTCCACGTAGAACGGGTTCGGCAGGCAGCGCACGTCAAACACAAGGTCGGATTCGAGCGGCAGACCGTATTTAAAGCCGAAGCTGATGCAATGCACCGTAATGGCGTCGTTGTCGTTCTGCAAAAACAGGTCGGAAATGCGCGCTTTCAGCCCCGCCGCCGGAATGTTCGACGTATCGATAACGTAATCGGAGACCTCTTTGACCGGGCGCAGCATCTCGCGCTCCAGGCGCACGGCCTGCTCCAAAGAGCCCTGCATCGCTTCGGAAAGCGGGTGCTTGCGGCGCGTCTCCTGAAAGCGGTTGACAAGCACGGGCTCGGACGCATCCATAAACAAAATTTTATACGGCTTGTTCTGCGCCTTCAGTGTTTCGAGCGCGCTGAAAAACGACTTAAAAAGCTCGCCGCCGCGGGTATCCGTAACAACCGCCACGCGGCGCTGAATACCCTCGGATTTATCGCAAAGATCGTAAAAGACCGGAATGAGCGCCGGGGGCAGATTATCGACACAATAAAAGCCGATATCCTCCATGGCGTGCATGGCGCGCGTTTTGCCCGCGCCGGATAAGCCGGTCAAGATCACAAATTCCATTTTAAAAACCACCTTTTCGGCAGCTAAATGCCACCGTAAATCCCACAAATTTTACTCGCTGAGCGAAATGCGGCGAATTTCCGGCTCCAGCTCCACGCCGGTCGCCTGAAAAACTGTATCCTGAATGGCGCGGATGAGCGCTTCCACATCGGCACACGTCGCACCGCCTTTGTTCACAATGAAGCCTGCATGCTTTTCGCTGACGCACGCGCCGCCCACGGCAAAGCCCTTCAGGCCGCACTGTTCAATGAGCGTACCGGCAAAATAGCCCTCCGGGCGCTTGAATACGCTGCCCGCGCTCGGCAGCTCGAGCGGCTGCTTTTCGCGGCGACGGCGCATGAAATCTTCCATTTTCGCGGTGATCTCCGCTTCCGCACCGCTTTCAAGGCGCAGCTCCGCGCTTGTGATGATGCGCTTCGTGCCCATAAAGGCGCTTTTGCGGTAGCCGAACGCGAGGTCTTCCCCGCTCATTACGCCGGGCGTGCCGTCCGCTTCAAGGAAATGGACGCGTTCGACGACCTGCTTCATCTCGCCGCCGTAGGCGCCGGCGTTCATGTACACTGCGCCGCCGAGCTGCCCCGGAATGCCCCACGCAAATTCAAGGCCCGTGAGCCCCTGCCCACGTGCAAAGCTGCATACCGTCGCAAGCGACGCACCCGCGCCGCACAAAACATGACCGCTCGCAAGGCTCTGCACTTTTTTAAAATCGCCCTGCAGCGTCAGCACCGCGCCGCGCAAGCCCTCGTCCGGCACAAGCAGATTGGAACCGTTGCCGAGGATGAAATACGGGACATTCTCGTCGCTTACGGCATTTAAAACCGCCTGCAATTCAGAGACGGTCTTCACTTCGACAAACCGATCCGCCGGGCCGCCGATCTTAAACGACGTGTGGGCGGACATGGGCTCATCGGTCTTATAGCATACGCCGGCACTTTGTAGTGCGGCGTCAAATTTACGGTAATCAGACATTCTCAAAGCTCCTTAAAATAGCATCGGCATCCTTGCGGTTTTCAAGGATGTTCGTGTGCGCGCGCAGATACTCGATGAGGCGGTTCGTGTTCGCGTTGAGAATCAGCTCCTCCGGAAACGCAATCTCGCGCAGCATCTCGAGCGCCGCAGTGTGATCCTTCACCTGTGTCTCAAAATGCGCGTCCGAGCTGACGATAACCGGCACACGGTGCTTTTTGCAGCACAGCGCAATCTCGCGGCAGTTTGGGATATTCGCCTTGCGCACCTCGAAGGAATGCGAGTTAATCTCCACAAGCTTGTGGTTTCGACCGAACTCCGGAATGACCGTTTCATAATCGTAGCGGAACTCCGGACTGCCGCTGTGGCCGATGACATTCACCTTCGGATCGTGTGCAATGTTGAGCCAAAGCTGCGTGCATTTTTCAACCGTGGGATTCTCAAGCCCCGGCAGTCCGAGGTTGTGAATGGACGCCACAAGCCAGTTGACGTCGCGGCGTTCGGTCTCATTGATGTCGAGCGTGCCGTTCAAATCGATGACATTCGCCTCCATGCCCGCAATGAGCAGAATGCCGCGGTATAAAAGCGGCAGTTCATGCATGGAATTAAAGAACCACGGGCCGGGAGCACCGGGCATGGTGCGGGCGTGGTCGGTGATGGCAATGGCTTTGAGACCCTTTTCCGCAGCGGAATCGACCATTTCGCGAATGGTGCTGTACGCATGCGTAGACGCCAGCGAATGTGTATGCAAATCTGCAATGATGTTATACATGATGATGTTTTCTCACTTTCAGCTAACCTTAAACGCGGTTAAAAGTCTTTGATGAAACTTTCTTCAGGGAGTTTACAGGTTCTTAGGGCAGCGCCCCAAGCCGCTTTCCGCAGAAAGCGAAACCCTTTTGCCTACCAAAAGATCAGGAAGGCTGTTAAATATCCAAATCTCTCTTAATCTCCTCGTGCGGCATCATGGAAGCGTCCATGCCGAGCGCGGAGAGCAGCTCGTAGGCGGCGTTGTAGCCCATTTTCTTCTGGCGGTTGTTCATCGCCGCAACTTCAATGATGATGGCAAGGTTACGGCCGGGCTTTACCGGGATCGTCATCACCGGCACCTTGATGCCGAGAATCTCCGTGTATTCGCTGTCCATGCCCATGCGGTCGTAGACCTTCGTCGCGTCCCAGATCTCCAGGTTGATGCACATGTCAATCTTTTCCTGCAGCTTAACGGCGCCCATACCGAAAATGCGACGGGCGTTGATGATACCGATGCCGCGCAGCTCGATGAAGTGACGGATGTTCTCCGGGGACTGACCGACGAGCGATTTGCTGGATACGCGGCGAATTTCCACCGCATCGTCCGCGATGAGACGGTGGCCGCGCTTGATGAGCTCAATGGCCGTCTCGCTCTTGCCGACGCCGCTGTCGCCGACAAGCAGAATACCTTCGCCGTAAACCTCCACCAAAACGCCGTGGCGTGTGATGCGCGGCGCAAGCTCGACGTTCAAATACGCAACGAGCGACGCGACAACATTTGAGGTCGATTCCGTCGTGCGCAACACCGGCACGTGGTACGTTTCGGCAATCTCCATGAAGTCCTTGCCGGGGTCAATACCGCGGGAAACAATCACTGCCGGCGGCTTCAGGGACAGGTAGCTGTCCAGCGCCATGGCGCGGCGCGACGGCTTTAAGCTCTCCAGCATGTACATTTCCGCACGTCCCAAAACGGCGATACGATTCGGGTCAAAATATTCGTGGTAGCCGTTCAGCTCCATACCGGGGCGAACAACGTCTCTCGATTGAATCAAAATATCATCGGCGCTCTTCGGCAGAAAAGCGGTCTCAAGCTGTAACTCGTGAATGATCTTGGAAAGCGGTATGGTGTAAACTTCCGGCATCGTGATCTTCCTCCCTAAAGTTAAGACGGCTGCAAAAGCCTTTTTATGCTGTTTTAGCGGCTTTTGCTCCCTTGTTTTCGGCGTCCCACACAAAGCACGCCTAAGGTACCTGTTATCTTATACTATTATAGCGGATTTGCCGCCAAAAATCAACTTAAACTCCGCTTTCCGCCGTGGCGTATTAATTCTTCTTGAAAAGTCCGTTTTTGTGCGCTATACTGGTGAAAACAAAGCGCTTTCGCGCACGAAAGGACGGTGAGTGTATGATTCGGACCAACTATCGGGCATTTTGCTTCCGAATCCGATTCGATGTGCTCCGTGCAGGCTCTATGGACAGAGACTAAGGCTATCCATTTGTACGGAGCGATTCTTTGGATCGCCTGATGTATTCTGTCTCGGCCTGCTTTTTTGAATGTACAAACCAATTCAAAAACAGGAGCGATAAATATGACAGAATTCAGTTTTTCACATGTAAATAAAAATTTCGGCTTCAAGCCCGTCTTAAAAGATTTGAGCTTTGAAGTGATGACTGGCGAGCGCGCCGCGCTCATCGGGCGCAACGGCACGGGTAAATCGACCATTTTAAAGCTGCTTGCGGGCGAAGAAAGCCCGGACAGCGGCGAAATCTCCCTGCGCCGCGGTGCGAACACTGCGCTTTTGGAACAGATTCCCCGCCTGCGCGGCAAAGACGCAACCGTGTACGACGTGCTTTGCGAGCCGTTTACGGAAGTTTTCTCCGTTGAAGCGAAGCTGCGCGAACTGGAAGAAAAGATGACGGAGGATTTCGAGCGCTATGCCGACGCATACACCGAGGCGCAAAGCCGGTATGCGGCGCTTGGCGGCTATGACGCAGAAACGCGGCTGAAAAACATTGTGCAGGGGTTTAAGCTAAACGGTCTGCTCGAGCGGCCGTATAATGTGCTCAGCGGCGGGCAGAAGACCGTTGTGAACCTCGCCGCCGTCGTCCTGCGTGAGCCGGATATTCTGCTGCTCGACGAGCCGACAAATCACCTCGACATGCAAACGCTCGACTGGTTTGAGGGCTTCCTTGCAAAATACCGCGGTACGGTTTTAATGGTCTCGCACGACCGCCGGTTTTTAGACCGTGTGGCAACGCGCACGCTCATTTTAGAGGACGGCATCTGCACAAGCTACCCCGGCGGCTACACGGCTGCGAAAGAGGAGCAGGAACGCCAGATGCTTCTCGAATTCGAGCAGTACAAAAACCAGCAAAAGCAGATTGAAGCGATGAAAGCCGCCATTAAACGTTTTCGCGAGTGGGGCGCGCAGGCGGATAATCCGAAGTTCTTCCGCCGCGCCAAAATGCTGGAGCTTCGCCTTGAGAAAATGGAGATGATAAAGCGCCCGCAGCTTGCAAAGCCCAAAATCCCGATGCGCTTTGCGGGCGACCGCACCGGGCGCGAGGTTTTAAAGCTTACGGGTTTCTCCCTTTCGTTCGGCAAAGCCGCGCTGTTTGAACAGGCAGAGCTGCTTGTGGAGGAAAAGGACCGCATGGCGTTTCTCGGCGCGAACGGCACGGGCAAAACATCGCTTTTACGCGCAATTTTCGGGGATGTCCCATTTTCCGGTACAGCGAAGTTCAACCCCTCCGCGCAGCTTGGGTATATTCCGCAGGAAATTCGCTTTTTAAACGACAAGGACAGCGTGCTCGAAGCATTCCGCCGCGAGTGTGTTTGCGGCGAGGGCGAAGCGCGGCAAATTTTAGCAAAGTATTACTTCTGCGGCGCGGCGGTGATGAAGCGCGTCTCTTCTCTTTCGGGCGGTGAAAAGGTGCTGTTAAAGCTCGCCGTCCTTTTGCAGAACCGCGTGAACTTTCTCATTCTCGACGAGCCAACGAACCACATCGACATTGAAACACGTGAGATGCTCGAGGATGCTTTGTTGGAGTTCTCCGGCACCTTGTTGTTCATTTCGCACGACCGCTATTTCATCGATAAGCTTGCGACGAAAATCGCCGTGCTCGAAAACCGGAAGATCAACGTTTTCGACGGCAACTATGCGGACTATCTGCGCGTGACGGGTCACGCATAAGCAGCCGAAATGCAATGAAATAACAAAAGCCTTACGCCTTGCTCTTTTTTGAGCTTGGTGTAAGGCTTTTTGCCGTTTATGCTTTCTTTTTCAGCGGATTCCACACGCCAAAAAGGTAAAACGCGAGCGACAATGTACTGGAAATCACCCAGCCGAACGGCCACGAAAGCCAGATGCCCGTGACGCCGAACGGGTGCACCAGAATAAACGCCAGAACAACGCGCAGAATGAGGTCTAAGAACGTGGTAATCATAAAATATACCATTGCGCCCGCACCGCGCAGCACGCCGTCCGCGGCAAGCTTTAATGCGAGGAACAGGTAGCACAGCGAGACAATAAGCAGAAATTTTTTGCCGATCTCGATGGCCTCCGCCGAGGTGCTGTTCATAAAGAGCAGCAGGAGATTTTCGCCGCAGAACACATACGCGCCCATAAAGACGAGCGCCACGGCAAACGACATCACAAGTCCTGCTTTGAAGCCGCTGCGCACGCGTTCCATTTTGCCCGCGCCGATGTTCTGCCCCGTAAAGCTCGAAACCGAGTTGCTGAGCGCCGTCAGCGACGTGATGGCGAACGTGTTGAGCTTTACGCCTGCGGAATAGCCCGCGATGGCAGAGGAGCCGAAACCGTTGACAAGTCCCTGAATGCACAAATTGCCGACCGAAACGAAGCTTTGCTGCAAAATGCTCGGAATGGCTACGATCGAAATACGGCGCAGCATCGCACCGGAAAACAGCGCAGGCTTTTCTTTTGTCTCAATGGACTTTAAGCGGCGCAAGACCGCCCAGAACGCACACGCGGAAGCGACGCCCTGCGCGAGGAACGTCGCCCACGCTACACCGCCGACGCCCCAGTGGAATACGATGACGAACACGGCGTCGAGCACGATGTTGCCGACGGACGACGCGATCAAAAACCACAGCGGCGTTTTGCTGTCGCCGAGCGACGTGAACACGCCGGAAGAAATGTTGTAGATAAAAAGGAATAAAAGCCCCCAAATGTAAATAGCAAGGTACAGCGCCGTATCTTCCATGATGTTCTCCGGCGTGCCGAGCATGCGTAAGATTGGCTCGCACAGCACTGTGCCGACGACTGTGAGCACCACGCCAAGCACCGCAACAGAAATAAAGCCCGTATACGCCGCCGTTTTCATTTCTTTAAAATCCTTCGCGCCGAAAAGCTGCGAGATGACGACCGAAATACCGATGTTCATGCCGAACGCGACCGCCATGAAGATCATCGTCACGGGGTACGAAGCGCCCACCGCCGCCAACGCGTCTTCACCCGCAAATTTGCCCGCGATGACGCTGTCTGCGATATTGTAAAGCTGCTGGAACGCCACACTCAAAAGCATCGGCAGCGTGAACCGCAGCAAAACACTCGCCGGCTTGCCGGTCGTTAAGTCCTTATTCATGTCTGTTTCCCCTTCTCTTTTCAAAATACGCACATTATTATAAGGAATTACAACCAAAACGACAATGTTCAAAATGCCCAAGCATTTTCACCCACGTGCGGAAAAGACTGCGCGTTCGGCAAAATCCCGCCCAAAGTCATAAACAAAGCCCGCCGAAAAACGCATTTAAAACGTCTTTCAGGCGGGTTTGTTCACTTCTATGCACGTCAGCGCGCCGTTTTCCGCTTTGTACAGGCGCGTGCAGTATTTCAGCGCGCCCGGGCGGTGCGTCGTCAAAATGCACGCGGTGTCCGGCAGCGCGGTTAAAAGATTTTTCAGAACCTGCGCTTCGGTCTTTTCATCAAGCGCCGAGGTCGCTTCGTCAAGGAGCAGGATCGGCGCGCCGCGCAGCACCGCGCGGGCGATGGCGATGCGCTGCGCCTGTCCCTCGGAAAGGCCGGCAGAATTTTCACCGAGCGGCGTATCGAGCCCCTCGGGAAGCTCCGGCAAAAATGCGTCCATGCAGCTGGCATAGATGGCCTGCGAGATGGCTTCCTCCGACGCATCCGGGCTTGCAAGCGTCAGGTTTTCCCGCAGCGTGCCGCTGAAAAGAAGATTTCCCTGCGGAACGTAGGCAAAAATCGGTCTCGTAGCGGGGCTGATGGGAAGCGCGCTGTTTTGCAGCTGAAGCCGCACCGCGCCATTTTGCGGGGTGTAGACCCCGAGTAGAAGCTTCAAAAGCGTACTTTTTCCAGCGCCGGACTCGCCGGTAATAACCGTGAAGCTGCCCTTCGGGATGGAAAAGCTGACATGGTCCAATACTGTCTCGCGGTCATAGACGAACGAAAGATCATCCGCCTCAATCGAAATCACTTCCTCATAGACCGATTTTGCGTCGATCCTCTCGCATTCCGGCTCATCAGGCAGTGCATCGAGCTCCATCAGGCGCTCACACGAGCCGAGCATCGCGATCATCTGCGGCAGCACGCCGGAGAGGTTCACAAACGGCCCCTGTAATTGGCTGACAAGCGCGGTAATGGCGCTCAGGTCGCCAAACGTCATTCTCCCCTGCTGGATCCCGACCGCGCACCACACGAGCGTCACAAAGCCCGCGCCGTATCCAAGAAGGCTCACGCTGGTGTTCGCAAGCAGCGACACGTTTTTTCGGCGCTTCTGGAGCGCGAATCGGTTCGATAACAGCGCCTCCGCCCGCGTTTCCACGGCCTCGCTTGCGTCAAGTGCCTGCACAAGCAACAGCTTTTCAAGAACCTCCTGCAAAAATGCAGCGCTTTTGCCTTCTGCCTCGCCGAGGGCCTTATGGAGCGTTTTGAGCTTTTTCCGGGCGGTCGCTGTCAGAACCGTCACGAGAAGCCCAGCCGCCAATGCCGCGAGCGTAAATTCAGGGCTCAGGGACAAAAGCGCCAGTCCCGCGCCAACGAGACGCACGAGCATTGCGCCAAGGCCCGGTAGCGTCGTCACAAGCCCATCAGACACGGCCTTCGCGTCGTTATTCATGCGGTTGAGAAGCTCCGCCGTATGGAATTTCGCGCTTTCCTCGTAGCGCGTGCGCAGAAGCTTTCCAAGGTAACGCCGCTTCCAGTCGCGCTCGAGATTTGCCGAAAGGGAGTCGCGCAGCGCGCGCAGGCCCGTGAGTGTCAGAAGCAGCGCCGCAATCAGCGCCGCCT